>ERZ773181.16-NODE-16-length-203871-cov-18.721116_pt1 | contig 203871 bp, 207 predicted proteins | sample MGYA00581001_ERZ773181 | MGnify/ENA primary metagenome ERZ773181 (study PRJEB29015, sample SAMEA2737780) | human gut metagenome | biome: human gut; feature: human-associated habitat; material: faeces | place: China | collected 2012 ...
GCGGACAACTTGATTAAAAGTCAAGTGCTCTACCACCTGAGCTAATGACCCAAATTCCTTTGGTCAACGCAAGTATTATTCTACACTATTTTATTTGTTTTGTCAACGGTTTTATTTATTTTTTTTCAAAATTTTAAATTTTTTTTATTTTTATGCATTTTCAGCATTTAATTTTTCCAAAACTTCCTCTACATCAATACCATGGACCATACATGCTTCCTCTAAAGTTTCAGCTTGAGATGCAGGACATCCAAGGCAATGCATACCAACACTTAATAATATATCAACCTTTTCTGGTGCTTTTTCTACAATTTCTCCTATTTTTGTGTTTTTTTCTATTTTCATGATTTTCCTCCTAAAAAATATTCTCTTAATTATTTTAATATTTTATCATATTTTTATTCAAAAGTATAGACAAATCCAAAATTTTATAGTATTATGGTAAAAATTGGAAGGGTGTGATTTTCTTAAAAATTTATATTTTCTTTGTATTGCTTATATTTAACGCATTTATTGTACTTTATTACATTTATTCTTGTTTTGCTCTTTATTTTTTCAATTCAAAGCAAGGTTCTATTCTAAAAATAAAAAACAATCAGAAAAGAGGCGATTAAAAAATTTATATTTTAAAATTTGTTTTTACATTTATATTATCTTTACTGTTTTCATATTTTGAAATTTCATTTTTCTATGACATACTTACAATTGATTCTATAGTTATAAATCTTGGTTTTAAAATTGTAAATCTTTCTCGCGATATTCCCACTATTTGGTTTAATCTAAAATATTTATATATATTATTTACTTTTTTAGCTAAAGTAATCATTTTATATAATTTATTACCAAATAAAAAAAGTAGAAAAATAAAAAAGAAGACATTGCATGATAATAGTTTACACATAGATTTAGGGCAAGATTTATCTTCAAACGAAATAGTTAGTATTTCTGAAAAAGGGTTATATCAAAATATGTTAATAACAGGAGCTATCGGCTCTGGTAAAACAAGTAGTGCAATGTATCCTATTACAAGGCAATTAATAGCTTATAAATCATCTAACCTACATGAAAAGCTAGGAATGCTAATACTTGATGTAAAAGGAAATTATATTTACCAAGTTGAAAATTATGCAAAACTCTATAATCGTGAAAAAGATATAATACCAATTCAAATATCTGGAGAATTTAAATATAATCCACTTGATAATATTGCTTTAAAGCCAACTGTTTTAGCAAATAGATTGAAAACAATATTACTATTATTTTCTCCAAATAACACCGAATCCTACTGGATAGATAAATCCGAAACCGTTCTGGCCGAGGCAATAAAGCTATGTAGACTATATAACAATGGTTATGTAACCTTTAAGGAAATTCATAATTTAATTACAAATCATGATTATTATTTTGAAAAAATAAACACACTTAGAAATAAATTTTTAAAACACAAATTTAATTCCGATCAGAGTTATGATTTATTATCTGCACTGAACTTCTTTGAAAAAGAATTTTATTCTTTAGACTCAAGAACATTTAATATTTTAAAATCTGAAATAACTAGAATAACCTCATGTTTTGTATCAGATTCTGATGTTTTAAAAACATTCTGCCCTGAAAAATCTAAAAATAATTTTCCAGGTTTTCAAAGTATTATAGAATCAGGCAAAATTGTAGTTTTAAATATGAACATAAATGAGTATAAAAATCTTTCTAAAATTATTGCTACATATCTAAAACTAGATTTTCAAACCGAAGTACTCCGTAGGCTCGCAACAAATAGCACAAACATTCACCCAGTTGCCTTTATTTCAGATGAATACAGCGAATATGTATCAGCTACAGATGCTAATTTTTTCTCACAAAGTAGGGAATCAAAATGTATAAATATTGTTTCCACTCAAAGTTACACATCACTTTTGAATGCATTAAATAACAAGTATTCTGTCGAAGTAATTGTACAGAACCTAGTAAATAAATTATGGTTTAGATCTGACGACATGTTCACCATTGAAGATGCTCAAAAACAATTACGGAAAAATCGATGTAGAAAAAACTTCAAAAACCATATCAGAAAGTGCAAAGGAGACATCTTACAACTTTATTATGCGTTCATTACAATCAAAAAATTCCAATATTTCAGAAAGTATAAATACCTATACACAACACGATTATGAATTCGATACCAATTTCTTTTCTCAAAATCTAAACACATTCGAATGTCTATCATTTATATCTGATGGCAAAAAAATCCTTCCACCAACTAAACTAAAGATGTTACCATATTTCAAATAATTTAAGGAGGTATTATGTTCAAAAAAATTTTATTTACTTTTTTTATCATTTTAATTATATTAATTTTTTATTCTAACAATGTTTTTGCAGCCGATCCAAAACTTATATCAAAACTGGATTCCGCATTTCAAAAAATTGAAAATTGGCTAATAAAACTTGCCACACCAGCAGCAGCTGTGGCTGTTGGAACTGGAATATTTATGAAAAAATTCAGTTTTGGTGATGAGGAAAGAATACGAACAGGAAAAAAAATTATTAGGAGTTCGCTATTCTCTTATGCATTTATTTTAGCAATTGATTTAATTTTATCAGCAATAAAAAGTTTGATATAGCAGATTGGAGTTGATAAATTGCAAACTGATTACACTCAAACAATTATTGATACTATTAACAAGATATTTTCTATGCTTTTTTCTTCATTAGATTTATCTATATATTCACTACTAGATAAAACTGTTTTTATAAATAGTTCCATAGTTAATGATAGATTCTTTTCATTAGCTTTTAACTCTAGTTTCGGACTCTCTATCATAGCAAATGCCTTACTAGCAGGTTTTTTCATATATTATTGTTTTAGATTATACCTGGCTCCATTTTCTGGTTCTTATGTTGAAAAACCTTATCAATTTTTGACTAAAGTACTCATAATTGCTATATGCATCAGCTTTTCACAGTTTTTATGTTCTGAATTTTTAAGTATAATTGACATATTAACAGATATCCTAAAATCCTTTGGAATGCAATTAACCGGAAAAGAAATTTCTTTTAATACACTATTGTCGAGTTCAACATATGTAATAGAAAATAGTAATAATTTCAATTTTTTCTCGTTTGATGGAATATTAAAAAGTTTCTTTAGCTTTGGACTAATAAATTTACTATTTTCTTACTCAATACGTTATATCCTTATTAAAATTTTAATTTTGCTATTCCCATTTGCATTACTTTCACTTGTTACAACCTCTACTTCATGGATATTCAAATCATGGTTTAGGACTTTCTTTTCACTTATATTCGTACAAATTTTTATAATATTTGTTTTAATATTGCTTTTTTCTTTGAACATAAATACATCAGATATGTTCTCTCAAATTTCATATATTAGTACCGTATTTATACTTACAAAATCTAATTCATACATTAAAGAACTTTTGGGAGGTATCTCCACAGATTTGAATTATAATATTTTGAACTTTAAAAATTTATTTAAATGAAAGGATTTTTTATGATTTTTATTTTTCCACGAAATTATAACATACATAGCAAATTTCTAGGCATAATAAGTTATTCTTCTTTATTTTTTAATTTATTATGGGATTTCTTTGTATATTGTTTAATTAATTTACTATTTTTTAGTTTAACAATAAAGACATTCTTATTTATAATATTTACATTGCCAATATTACTACTAAGTATAATTGGAATTAATAATGAAAATATATTTTCAACATTCTTCTATTTGCTTAAATTTATTTTTTCCTACAAGCTCTACTTGTTTAATAAACTTTAAAAATTAAAGCCTTTATACTTATTGTAAATCATTTTAAAAGATGTTATAATCGGTGTAATTATGAGGTGAAATTATGAAATTAGAACAATTTGAAAATTCTTTATTATTCTCTACAACAAGTATTCCAGATGCCTTTTTTACAGAGTATTATTCTCAAGCAAGTAGTGATGCAATAAAGGTATTTTTATATTTATATTTTCTTTCTAAGTATGGAAAAGAAATAAAAATAAATGATTTATCAAAAAAGTTAAATCTGCCATTAAAATCCATACAGGATTCTATTAAATATTGGGAAGGTCTTGGCTTATTAATTAGAAAAAACTCTGGTTATGCATTTGCAAATATGCAAGAAATGGAATTATACAAACTTTATACACCAAAAGTAACCCAAACTCCAGATCAAATAAAAAATACAGAGAAAAATCAATATAGAGCAAAAGCTATCGAAAGCATTAATAATGAGTTTTTCCAAGGCGTAATGTCTCCTTCATGGTATGGTGATATAGACCTTTGGTTTAGTAAATACTCATTTGATGAAGAAGTTATGGTATCTTTATTTAGATATTGTTTCAATCGTTCTGCTTTGCATAGAAACTACATTCAAGCAGTTGCAGAAGCTTGGTCTCAAAATGGTGTAAAAACATATGAAGATTTAAATAAATACTATGAAGAGCAAGAAGCTTTTGTAAAAATAACTAAGTCTATTTCTAAGAAATTAGGCTTAAATAGGCAGCTTTCTCAATTTGAAAATGCATATATTGAAAAATGGATAAAAGACTTTGGATATAATATGAATATAATAGAAATTGCTCTAAAGAAAACAACTTCAAAAACCAATCCAAATTTTGACTATATCAATAAAATACTTTCCGATTGGCATGAAAGAGGTTTAAAAACACCGGAGGCAGTCGAAAAATTCCTTGCTGACATGAAGCAAAAAAATAAAGATATAAAAAATATCGAAAAGAAAACAGGTTATAATAATTATTCTCAAAGAAGTTATAGTAATTTTTCAGATTTATATGCTAATAATTTTAATGAGAATAATGATTCCAATTAAAAAAGGATGTGATTACTAAAATGAATAATTCTACTCTTAAGCAACTTCTTTTAGAATATTCTAGAAAAAGAAATAAAGAAATTGTAGAAGCAAACATAAAAAAAGAAAAAATTTATCAAGAAAATCCACGCTTACAAGAGATTGATGATGAATTAAGCAAATTTTCAATACAAACAGCAAAATCAATTTTGCAAACTAATGATAGATCTTTATTAGACACATTAAAATCAAAAAAAGAATATCTGTTAAATGAAAAAAACGAAATATATAACAGCTTAAATATAGATTCTACATATTTTTATCCACAATTTGAGTGCAATCTGTGTAAAGATACTGGTTATATTACAGAAAACTATACAACAAAAATGTGCAATTGTTTAAAGCAAAAAATTTTTGATGCAGAATACAATAAAATCAATAGTTTCGATTTTTCAAAGTATAGTTTCGAGGATTTTTCTTTAGATTGTTATTCTGATGAGATAAATAAAGAAAAATACAACTCGTCAATATCTCCTAAAGAAAATATTAAAATTATAAAAAAAATCTGTGATAAATTTATAGATACTTTTGATAACCCCAAAGAAAAAAATCTATTATTTATTGGTAATACTGGATTAGGAAAAACATTCATGTCAAATTGTATTGCTAATGAAATGTTAAAAAGAAATAAAACAGTACTTTATCAAACAGCTCCTATCATGCTAGACTCAATTATAGATTACAAACTGGGAAAATCATCTAATTTTAATGTATTAAAAAATCTTTTATCAGTTGATCTACTTGTAATAGATGACTTAGGTACTGAAAGTTTAAATAATATGAAATTTTCAGAACTATTTACATTAATAAATACTAGGTTATTAAATCAAAATAATAAGGCAACAAAAACAATTATATCAACAAACCTAAGTTTAGATAATCTAGCTTCTACATATGGTGAAAGAATTATTTCTAGACTTATAGGAAGTTATAATATATGTTATTTCTTTGGTGATGATATACGAATAAAAAAGAGATAGATTATAAAAACCACGATTTTCCGTGGTTTTTATTTATTTACAAAAAAAATACCAAGATTACTCTTGATATTCTTTGGCGGAACAGAGAGGATTTGAACCTCCGCGGCCCTTAACGAACCCTAGCAGTTTAGCAAACTGCCCCCTTCAGCCTCTTGGGTACTGCTCCATTTACATATTTAATATAAAAAAATGGCGGAGAGGGTGGGATTCGAACCCACGGTAGGCTACAAACCTACGCCAATTTTCAAGACTGGTGCCATAAACCAACTCGACCACCTCTCCATTTAGTTGCTATTTATAGCAACCTTTTATATATTAACACAATTTATCCGTATTTGTCAATACATTTCTTACTGTTTTATTAATTCTAATAATCTTTCTAGTTCTTCATTTGTTGAATATTGAATTGTAATTGTTCCACTTCTTTTTTTTGCATTTAATTTTACCTTTGTTCCAAAAAAACTTTGGAATGAATCTTCTATATCTCTGTATATTGCTTCATATTTATTATCTTTTTTACTTCTTGCTTCTCTTGTATTTTTTACTTTTCTTTCTATGTCTCTTACCGTATCTCCATTTTCAATTATTCTTAATGCTGCTTTATATTGCTTTTCTACATCATCTATTGCCATTAAAGATCTACAATGGCACTCTAACAATTTACCTTCCTCTGCTAACTTCATTATCCTTGGATCTAAATTCAATAACCTTACAGTATTAGCTAATGCACTTCTACTAATTCCAACCATATCAGCTAGTTCTTGTTGTGTCAATTCATATTCATCTAATAATTGCTTAAATCCTCTAGCCTTTTCTATTGGATTTAAATCTTCTCTCTGAATATTTTCTATTAATGCTATTTCTCTATTTTTTCTTTCGTCATTATCTCTTACTATACATGGTATTTCCGTTAATCCCGCAATTTTTGAAGCTCTCCATCTTCTTTCTCCTGCTACTATCATATAATAGTTGTCTTTCTTGTTTACTATTATTGGTTGAATTACCCCATACCTTTTAATTGATTTTGCCAAATCCTCTAAACTTTCACTGTCAAAGTGCTTTCTTGGTTGTTCTTTATTTGGCTCTATTTCAATCACTTTAATATTTTGTACTAATTCTTCACCCTCTTTTAATATTTTTTCTTCTTCTGCCTGTGTTAATGGTTTATCACTAAACAATGCGTCTAGCCCTTTACCTAATCCTGTTTTTTTTGCCATTGTATTCACTTTCCTTTCTTTTTATTTTGCATGCTTTCCTTTACTATCATTTTCGTTTGCCTTCATCAACTCTTTAACAAATTTCTCATAACTTTTTGCTCCCTTTGACCTTGGATCATATACTGTAATAGGCATTCCATAGCTTGGTGCTTCACTTAATTTTACGTTTCTTGGAATAACTGTTTTATATACCTTGTTCTCAAAATATCTCTTAACTTCTTTAACAACTTGATTAGATAAGTTTGTCCTAATGTCAAACATAGTCAATAAAGCACCTTCGATTTCCAAACTTTTGTTTAGGTGTCTTTTTACTAAATCTATTGTATTCATCAGTTGTCCAAGACCTTCCAAAGCATAGTATTCACATTGAACTGGTATTAAAACACTATCAGATGCGGTAAATGCATTTAATGTAATTAAACCTAATGAAGGAGGGCAATCAATTATTATGTAATCATAATTATTCTTTTTTGGATCTAATTTTTCTTTTAGTCTGTACTCTCTTTTCTCCATATTAACAAGTTGTACCTCTGCCCCTGCTAAATTTATATTTGAAGCACATATATCTAGATTTTTTATTTTAGTCTTTTGAATTGCTTCATTCAATTCTATATCTTCAATTAATAAGTCATACACTGAAATTTCTACTTCTTTATCTCCACCTACGCCACTTGTTGCGTTGCCTTGTGGGTCTGCATCTATCATTAATACTTTTTTTCCTTTTTTAGCTAAGATAGTGCTTAAATTTATTGCGGTAGTAGTCTTTCCGACTCCTCCTTTTTGATTTGCTATTGATATTACTTTTCCCAAATTGATTGCCTCCATTTATAAAAAATTTAACATATTAATAATATAAAAATATTATTAATATGTCAATGAAATTTTTTAAAATATTTTATTTTTTTGTATCTTCTACATATTCTAAGCAATCGGCTCCTTTGCGGGTGTGCCAGGCTTTCTAGGGTATTGCTTTGGTGTTTCCCTTACTTTTTTTATTAATATAATATTTCTAGAAATATCTGTACTAGGAAGTACCATTTTATCTACTTTTATTATTTCACCACCTAAAATATTTAGAGCTTTTTTTGATTGTTCTATTTCCTCATCTATGTTAGAACCTTTCATACAAATACATTTTCCGCCAACTTTTACTAATGGCATCATATATTCTAGTAAGATATTTAATTTTGCTACCGCTCTTGAGGTGACTACATTGTAATGCTCTCTATGATTACAGTTTTTTCCTATTTCTTCAACTCTGCCATGTATCGCCTCTACATTATTAAGATTAAGAGCATCTTTAACCTTTAATAAGAAATTTATTCTCTTGTTTAATGAATCTACTAGTGTTATTTTATTCTCCATTTTTGTTATTGCAAGTGGTATACCTGGAAATCCAGCACCTGTTCCAATATCAATTATTGTTTCTCCTTCTTCAATATATTTATTTATTGTTAAACTATCTATAAAATGTTTTAATATTACCTCATTTTCTTCTGTTATTGCGGTTAAATTAATTTTTTCATTCCATTCTAATAGTAATTTCATATATTGATAGAATTGTTTGCACATTTGTTCATCTATTTCAACATCAATTTTTCTTGATAATTCTATAATTGTTTTATTAAAGTTTTCCATTCTTAAATTTTTCCTTTCATTTGCTCTAAATATACTAATAATACTGATATATCAGCTGGTGAAACACCTGATATTCTGCTTGCTTGTCCTACTGATATAGGTTTTACTTTGTCTAATTTTTGTCTAGCCTCTAATCGTAATCCTTTTATTTCATCATATCTTATTTTTTCTGGTATTACTTTATTTTCTAATTTTTTAAATTTTTCTACTTGCTCTTCTTGTAACTTTATATATCCTTCATATTTTATTTGTATTTCTACCTCTTCTTTTACTTCGTTTGGTAAATCTTCTCTTTCTATATCTATTGGTTGCAATATTTCATATGTAATTTCTGTTCTTTTTAGCAAATCAGCTAATTTTACACCTGTATCTATTGAAGAAGAATTAAATTTTCTTAATAATTGATTTACTTCTTCAGTTGGCTTTATTGTTGTTTTCTTCAATCTATTTATCTCTTCTTCTATCATCTCTTTTTTATTTTTGAATTCATTATATCTTTTTTCACTTATTAAGCCTACCCTATATCCTATTGGTGTCAATCTTAAATCCGCATTGTCCTGCCTTAGTAGTAATCTATATTCTGCCCTTGAGGTCATCATTCTATATGGCTCGTTTGTCCCTTTGGTAACTATATCATCAATCAAAACACCTATATATCCATCTGATCTTTTTAAAATTAATGGAGTTTCCTTTTTTATTTTCAAACCAGCATTAATTCCTGCCACTAAGCCCTGAACAGCTGCTTCTTCATATCCAGATGTTCCATTTATTTGTCCTGCAAAAAACATTCCTTCTATTTTTTTATGCTCTAATGATAGCTTAAGTTCCATAGGATTTATACAATCATATTCTATAGCATATGCCGGTCTTGTAAATTCCACATTTTCTAAGCCAGCTATTGTTCTATACATCTCTATTTGCACGTCTTCCGGAAGTGATGAGCTCATTCCTTGCACATACATTTCTTCTGTATTTTCTCCCATAGGTTCTATAAATATTTGGTGTCTCTCTTTATCAGCAAATCTTACTACTTTGTCTTCTATAGATGGACAATATCTTGGTCCTGTAGCATCTATTTTACCAGAATATAATGGTGAACGATATAAATTTTTCCTTATAACTTCATGAGTTTTTTCATTTGTATATGTTAAGTAACATGGCAACTGTTTTGTATCCTTGTCAATTTTGTCCTCTAGTGAAAAAGCTTCTGGATTAATATCTCCTTCTTGTATTTCCATTTTAGAAAAATCTACGCTTTTTCTATTAATTCTTGCAGGAGTCCCAGTTTTAAATCTAAATATTTCTATATTTAATCTTTTTAATACATCCGCAAGTTTAATAGATGGAAATACTCCATCTGGTCCACTATCATAATTGGTTTCACCTATATGTATTTTTCCCCTTAAATATGTTCCTGTCGCAATTATTACACATTCAACATTATAAATTGCGCCTACATTTGTCTCTATACTTTTTACCTTATCATTTTCTACACATATATCCACAATTTCTGCTTGTTTAAGAAATAGATTCTCTTGTTTTTCCAATGTATGTTTCATTTCTGCTTGATATTTTTTTCTGTCCGCCTGTGCCCTTAAAGAATACACAGCTGGTCCTTTTGATGTATTTAACATTCTTATTTGTGTAAAAGATTTGTCTATATTCTTGCCCATCTCTCCCCCTAGGCAGTCTAATTCTCTAACCAAATGACCTTTTGAACTTCCTCCTATGTGTGGATTACATGGCATATTTGCAACTGCTTCTAATGTAGTAGAAAATAGTAAAGTTTTTAGACCCATTCTTGCAGTAGCAAGTGCTGCTTCACATCCAGCATGACCTGCGCCAATAACTGCTATATCATATTTTCCTGCATCATATTTCATATATACATTCTCCTTTTTTCATTAAACCCCTTATTTAAGCCGTTTTCCATGAAACAGAAACACGGTTTTGTACAAACACTATTTTTATCAATATTTATATTCTTTATTATTTAGTCCATTATATTTAAAAACGTTTTGTCTTTTTGTCAAATAATGCCACTTTTGTTTTCAACATTTTCCTTTGTATCCCTACTCTTGCAAGGCTTTACCTATAGGTTAAATTTTATTTTCCAAGACAAAATTTAGAAAAAATTTCGTTTATAATATCTTCTGACACATTATCGCCTGTTATCTTACTTAAATCTTCTAATATTTGCTTTATATATATTGCAATAATATCTATTGGCATATTTTCATCAACTGTTTTTATAGCGTTAATAACATTTTTTATTGCCATACTTATCTGATTCTTGTGCCTAATGTTTGTTATAACCGTTTCTTCTCCTTTTTCTATCTCCTCAAAATCAAACATTTCTGTTATCGCATCATATAGTTCATTTAAGCCATTTTTTGTTTTAGTAGATATCTTTATTGTCTTTTTATTTAAACTGGCTATTTTTTTATTCTCGTCGTTCATCTTATCTTCCTTATCTATTTTGTTTAATAAGATAATGGCATTTTTATTTTTTATTAATTCCAATATTTTTTCATCATCTTCTTCTAAATTATTTGAATTATCAAAAATTGCAATTATTAAGTCAGATTCATCAATTAAATTTATAGCTTTTTCTACTCCAATTTTTTCTATTTTATCACTTGTATTTCTTATTCCAGCTGTATCCACAATTTTTATAGGAATTCCATTTATAGAAATATACTCTTCTATTGTATCTCTTGTTGTACCTTCTATTTCACTAACAATAGCTCTGTCTTCCTTTAACAGTAAATTCAAAAGCGACGACTTACCTGTATTAGGTTTTCCAATTATAACTGTTTTTACTCCATCTCTTAATATTTTACCATTATCAAAACTTTTTTCTAAATGTTCTAATTCTTCTTTTACAGATTTTAATTTTTTTTCAACACTCTTCTGTGTAACATTTTCTATATCATACTCTGGGTAATCTATTGTTGCTTCTATGTCTGCCATTATGTCTAATAGTTGTTTTTTTATCAGATTTATTTCCTTTGAAAGTCCTCCCTTAAGTTGATTTATAGAAGCCTTTGCTTCTCTACTTGTTTTAGAATTAATCAAATCCATGACAGATTCTGCTTGCGCTAAATCCATTCTTCCATTTAAGAAAGCTCTTTTTGTAAATTCTCCTGGTTCAGCCAATATAGCCCCATTTTTTATACATAATTCTAAAATTTCTTTTTCTACAACGATTCCCCCGTGAGAATTAATTTCGCACATATCCTCTGTTGTATAGCTTTTTGGACTTTTAAAGTATGAAACTAAAACCTCATCTATTTTTTCATTAGTTTCTTTATTTACTATGTATCCATATTTAATAGAATAACCTTTTATTTTATCTATATTTTCTTTTTTAGCAGGTTCAAATATTTTGTCTAAAATATCAAAACATTCTTTTCCGCTCATTCTTATTATACCTATTCCTCCTGCTCCCATCGCAGTTGATATAGCAGCAATTGTATTCATTATTATCCTCCTAAAAAAGTCAAAGTTAGAAATAGTGTTAAAACTAAAATCTGAACTTTGACTTCTGATTTTTATTATTTATTTTTTGATATAACTATTTTTCTATAAGGTTCTTCTCCCTTACTAAATGTTTTTACTTTCTCATTATTTTGTAATCTAGTATGTATTATTTTTCTCTCATATGCTGGCATTGGTTCTAGCATTATAGTTTTTCCTGTTTTTATTACAGTTTTTGAAATTTTGTCTGCTAAATCCTCTAAAACCTTTTTTCTTTTTTCTCTATAACCTGCAATATCTAATATTATTCTTACCTTCCCCATTACATTTTTATTAGCAATTGTAGACATTACTATCTGTATTGAATTTAAGGTTTCTCCTCTATAGCCTATTAGCTTACTTGAATCATTTCCCTTTAATTCAACATTTATGTCATTTCCATTTACCTTTATATCATAATCAAAATCTTCAAACTTTGTAGAGAATTCATCTAAAAAAACTGTTAAATTCTTTTTTGCTATTTCTATTTGCTCTGGAGTAATTTGATTAACATGTTCTTGCATTGGAGCATAATGTTCTTTTACATCTTTTAATGTTAGCTCCACTTTTACCACTCTTGGTGCTAAAATACTAAAGAAGCTTCTTTTTTCTGCATTTTCTAATACCTTTATGTTTACTTTATCCTTTGATACATTTAGTTGTTTTAATCCATTTTCTATTGCTTCTGCTGTAGTTTTTCCCTCTGCTATTACGCTATTCATTTTCAATTTCCTCCTTTTGATTTATAAATTTATCTATAATTAATCTTTCAATTATCATTAATACATTACTTATAAACCAATATAACGCTAATCCTAAAGGAGCTATAATTGCTATTAATACAGACATTATTGGCATCATATATGACATATTATTATTCATTTGTTGCATCATTTCCATTTCGTCTGGTTGTTTTTCTTCTTTTATGTTATCTTTATCGTTCGCTTCACATAACAATTTTTTCTCTTTTTTTGTATTATTTTTATTACTCATCTTTGTTGTTAATTTTATTGAAATTATAGAAGAAATAACATACAGTATTGGAATTATATATACCTTATAATCATCCAAGCTTTGTGTTGGTACTTTACTTAAATCTAATCCTAAGAATTCCATATTTATATATACTTCTGGATCTTCTGCCGCTTTTTTATTTATTATTGCTATTTCTGTATATGAAGAATTTGTTCCATCTTCTTTTAGCTCTTGAGCATATTTTTCTATTATTTCCGGATTAATTTTTTTCATATATGTTAGAGGCTTACTTACAAGCCAAAATACAGATAATATTATTACTATTTGTAAAATCCCACTAAGGCAACCACTAAATGGCCCCATTTTTTCTCTTTTATATAACTCTATTGTCTCTTGATTTAATCTTTCCGGATTTGACCTGTATTTTTCCTGTATTTCTTTCATTTCTTTTTGCAGTTTAGCATTTTTCTTTAATGCTTTTTGCTGTTTTATTGTTATTGGTATTAAAATTATTCTAAGTAATACAGAAAAGACAATTATTGCAATTCCATAATTATTAAATATTCCATACAAAAAATTTAACACGTAGCCAAATATTTCTGAAATAAAACCCATATTTACTATCATTCCTTCCTTAGGCATGAACTTTTTTAATATATTTAATTTTTTACTACTTTAAAGGGTCATATCCACCTTTTGAAAATGGATTACACTTTAAAATTCTGATTATTCCTAAACAAACTCCTCTAATTGAGCCATACTTTTCTATTGCTTGTTTTGTATATTCTGAACAAGATGGATAATACTTACACTTAATTCCTGTAGAACTGATTAATGGTGATAGCCTTTTTTGATAAAATAAAATCATCTTTATAAATATAGCTTTCATTCCATTATTCCTGCCTTGCTAAAAATATTTTCCATATCTTTTTTTATAGTGTGAAAGTTCAATTCATCTATTTCAGTGTTTTTATTCCATAGAAATACTATATTATTTCCTTTTTTTATCTTATTTTCAATTAGTCTATAATTTTCTTTTATTTTCCTCTTTATGTTATTTCTTTTAACTGCGTTACATAATTTGGAACTAATTGCAATTCCTATTAAGTTTTCATTGAGTTTGTTCTTAGAAATATAAATAAGAATTTGTTTTCCCGCGTACATCTTTCCTTTTGTTAACACATTTTTAAACTCATAATTTTTTCTTAATGTTTTCTTTTTTTTCATAAAATCACTCAAATTCTATATTTTCTATTTCAAAAAGGTCACATTCACGTGACCTTTTCTCTTACGCACTTATTTTTTTTCTTCCTTTTGCACGTCTTGCCTTTAATATTTTTCTTCCTGATGCTGTTTTCATTCTTTTCATAAAACCATGTTCTTTTTGTTCTTGTCTTTTTTTAGGTTGATATGTTCTTTTCATTTTTGCACCTCCTGCATATTATTTCTCTATCGTAATAGATATATTTAACTTTATTTTCACAAGTAGTATAATTATATAACACTTAATATGAATATGTCAATATTTAGAAGTAACTTTTCACAATTTTTAAAAGTTTTCCACATTTATTTATTTTATGTATTGACTATTTTGTTACATTTTTGATATGATAGAAAAACAGTAGGGCAACAAGACTTTTCTAGATTTTTGTTTTTACTATTTTATAATAATAAATTTATTTACACACAGAGTTATCCACAAATGTTGATAACTCTGTGGATAACTGGAAGGATTGAAAAAGAAATGCAGAGGGAAGAATTAGATGAATTTTTAGAAAAAACAAAAGAATTGTTAAAAGGTGAAGTTACAAAAATATCTTATGAGACATGGATTAAAGATTTAGAATTGCAAAGTATGGATAATAACACTATCGTTTTAGTAGCACATACACAATTCCAAAAAGATTCCATAATGTCACGTTATTATGAATTATTCAAAAACACTTTTAAATATTTAACAAACAAAGAATGGGATATTACAGTTATATTAAATGAAGATAATGAAGATGAGCAAGAATCATCTATATCACAAGTAGGACAATACACTCAAACTTTAAATTCTAACTTAAATCCTAAATATACGTTTGAAAGTTTTGTTGTTGGAAATAACAATAGATTTGCACATGCTGCTGCGTTAGCTGTAGCAGAAGCTCCTGCCACATCATATAATCCACTTTTTTTATATGGTGGCGTTGGTTTGGGCAAAACTCATTTAATGCATGCTATTGCAAATGAAATATTAGTACATAATAAAAATACAAGTATATTATATGTTACTTCTGAAAAATTCACTAATCAATTAATTAATGCAATTAAAGATAATAAAAACGAACAATTCAGAAATAAATATAGAAATATAGATGTATTGTTAATAGATGATATTCAATTTATTGCAGGTAAAGAAAGAATTCAAGAAGAATTTTTTCATACTTTTAATGCGCTTCATGAAAGTGGTAAACAAATAGTTATATCTAGTGATAGGCCTCCTAAAGATATTAATTTTCTAGAAGATAGATTAAAGTCAAGGTTTGAATGGGGTCTTATTGCTGACATTTCAAATCCAGATTATGAAACACGTTTAGCTATTTTAAGAAAGAAAGCACAATTAGATAATATTATTATAGATGACGATATTTTATCTAACATTGCTACAAAAATAGATTCTAATATAAGAGAATTAGAAGGTACATTAAATAAATTAATTGCTAAAGCTTCTTTAATCAATAGTCCAATAACTATGGAGATGGCTGAAAAAGCAATTAATGATGTTGTTACTCAAAAAGAAAAAGTACTTTCAATAGAATTGATACAAGAAACAATTTCTAAATATTTTAATATTACTGTTAATGATTTAAAAGGAATAAAAAGGTCTGCTGATGTAACATTTCCTAGACAAATTGCAATGTATTTATGTAGAAGTGTTGCTGGACAACCATTGACAGTGATAGGAGCTAAATTTGGAAAAAGAGATCATACTACAGTTTTACACGCTTGTAATAAAATCGAGAATGAAGTAAAAGAAAATCCAAGCACAAAAAGAATTGTGGATAGTGTTAAAAACTTGCTTACATCAGACAAATAATTCATATATAAATAACTATATGGTTTTTTCAAAAATTTGTGTTTGATAAAATTGTGTTTGCAAAAAAAATTGCTTTCTCTTCCTACGGAAACAATGCATTAGATATTCACATATAATTGTTAATTGTTTGTATAAAACTTGTTAATATTAAACTTACTCACAAAATAATTTTCACACTGTAGATAACTTTATTAGTTTTCCACGAAATTATTAACATTGTTTTTCTTAAGGAAATAAGATATGCACAGGGTTTTCCACATAATCCACATAACCTACTATTACTACTACTAAAAATATTAAATTATATTATAATAAGGAGACGATAAAAATGAAAATAGTTTGTGAAAAGGAAAATATCCTTAAAGCTATTAATTCCGTAACAAAAGCTGTTGCTAGTAAAACTACAATGCCTATATTAGAAGGAATTTTAATTCAAACTAATGATAATGATATAAAGTTTACAACATATGATTTAGAAATGGGGATAGAATATATTATTAATGAAGCACAAATAATAGAACAAGGTGCTACTGTTGTAAATAGTATAATGTTTAGTGAAATTATAAGAAAATTACCAGATACAGAAATAAGTATATCTTTAGATAAGAATAATTTACTAATAATAGAATGTGAAGGTTCATTATATAAATTAGCAACAATGAATCCAGAAGAATTTCCAGAACTTCCAAAGATAGATGTTGAAAATTCTATAGAATTAGAACAAAAATCTTTAAAAGAAATGATAAGAAAAACTATTTTTGCTGTTAGTACAGAAGAAAATAGACCAATTTTTACAGGATGCTTATTTGAAATTAAAAATAATAGATTAAATGTTGTTGCTGTTGATGGATTTAGATTGGCATGGAAAACTAAAGCTTTAAAAGAAGCAGTAAAAGATTTTGTTGCTGTAATACCAGGCAGAACTTTAAATGAAATAAATAAAATTTTATTAGACTCTTTTGATATAGTAAAAATAGGAGTAAATAAAAATCAAGCATTATTTGAAATGGAAAATTGCAAAATTGTAACAAGATTATTAGATGGGGAATTTTTAAATTATTCAAGTGTTATTCCAGAAAACTGGGAAACAAGGATAAGGGTAGATAGAAAAAATATTCAAGACTGTTTTGAAAGAATAAGTTTGATTTCTGCATCAGCAATAGAAAAAGAAAAAAAATATCCTGTTAAAGTATGTGTGGATATAGGTAAAGTTATAATATCTTGTACAAATCAAACAGGAGATGCAAAAGAAGAAATTTATTGTGCTACAGAAGGGCAAAACCTAGAGGCAGGATTTAATCCTAAATATTTCTTGGATGCGTTACGTGCAATAGATGACCCAGAAATATATGTTGATTTTGGTACAAGTATTTCACCATGTATTATAAGACCTATTGATGATGGAGATTATATATATATGATTTTACCAATAAGAATGAAGGAATAATATGCACATAAACAAAGTAGAATTACATAATTTTAGAAACTATGAGAATCAAGAAATAAAATTAAAAAAAAATATAAATGTTTTTTATGGAGATAATGCACAGGGCAAAACTAATATTTTAGAAGCAATTTTCTTATGTGCTTTTGGAAAATCTTTTAGAACAACACGAGAAAAAGAGCTTATTAAATTAGGCGAAGAAAATGCTAGGATAAAAGTTGAGTATTCTAAAAAAGACAGAGATGGAAACATTTTAATTTGTATTTCTGATAAAAAGCAAATTTTAGTAAATGGTGTAAAAATTAAAAAATTAAGTGAGCTATTAGGTAAAATAAATATTGTTATATTTACACCAGATGATATTAATATATTAAAAGGAACTCCTGCACTAAGAAGAAGATTTTTAGATATGATGATAGGACAATTAAGACCAAATTATGTATACATTCTAAATATGTATAATAAAACATTAGAACAAAGAAACAATTATTTAAGACAGATAAGACAAGAGGGAAAAGCAGAGAGTTTATTGGAGATATGGGATGAAAAGCTAGTTGAATATGGTAATATAATAAGTAATTATAGAAGAGAGTTTATAAATAAAATTATAGAAAAGATAAACATAATACATAAAAAAATAACAAATGATAATGAAAAAATTGATATTATTTATACATCTTGTTGTGAAAATAAGAAAAATTATATGGATTTATTAACACAAAGAAGAAAATTAGACATTATAAAAGGATATACAACAAAGGGGATACATAGAGATGATTTTGAAGTATACATAAATAACAAAGAATTAAGTATCTATGGATCTCAAGGGCAAAATAGAACAGCAGTATTATCGCTAAAATTGTCTGAATTACAAGTGATTCATGATGAAATTGAAGAAGAGCCAATTTTACTATTAGATGATTTTATGTCAGAACTAGATATAAAAAGAAGAAGAAATTTTTTGAATAATATAAATAATACACAAGTAATAATAACTTGTGCAGAAAAAATAAACTTTATTAATGAAAATGTGGATTATTACTTGTATCAAGTAAAAAAAGGAGAGATAATTTAGTGTATTTGCATATAGGAAAAGATACCTTAATAGATACCAATGGAATTATAGCTATTCTAAATATAGAAACACTAGAAAAAAAAGAAAATTTAGAAAATGTTTGCAAAAATATAAATATTAGTGATAAGATAATAGATGTATCAGAAAAAAATAAAAAATCACTAATAATAACAGTAGAAAAAAATGAAACAAGAGGATATATTTCTAACATATCCACAAGCACCTTAGAAAGAAGGACTAATAAAATTGGAGGTATAAAGTAATGGAAAAATACGAGCATAAATATGGAGCAGATCAAATACAGGTTCTAGAAGGATTAGAAGCAGTAAGAAAAAGACCAGGAATGTATATTGGTAGTGTTTCTGTAAGAGGATTGCATCATTTAGTATATGAAATTGTAGACAACTGCGTAGATGAAGCTTTAGCAGGATACTGTACAGAAATAAATGTACAAATAGAGCCTGGGAATATAATAAGTGTACAAGATAATGGTAGAGGAATTCCAGTAGATATACATCCGAAAACAAAAATATCAGCAGCAGAAACGGTATATACTAAATTACATGCAGGTGGAAAATTTGGTGGAGATAGTGGTTATAAGGTTTCTGGGGGATTACATGGAGTTGGAGCATCTGTTGTAAATGCTTTATCAACATGGGTAGAAGTTACTATTCAAAGAGATGGTGGCATATATGAGATGAAGTTTGAAAGAGGAAAAACAATAGAACCATTAAAGAGGATAGGAGATTCTGATAAAACTGGTACGAAAGTAAGATTTTTAGCTGATGATACAATATTTGAAACACTTGAATATGAATATGAAGTATTAGAAAATAGATTTAGAGAAATGGCATTTTTAACAAAAGGTTTAAAAATTACAATAGAAGATTTAAGAGAAGAAACACCGAAAAAGGCAGAATTTCACTATGAGGGTGGATTAAGTTCATTTGTAGAATTTTTAAATAAAAATAAAGAAAAGATAAATGCTAAACCAATATATATAGAAAAAGATGGAGAGGTTCCAATTGAAATAGCTATACAATATACAACTGCATATTCAGAAAATATATATTCTTTTGTTAATAATATTAACACAATAGAAGGGGGAACACACTTAGAGGGATTTAAAAGAGCTCTTACCAAAACATTTAATGATTATGCAAAGTCACATAATTTAATAAAGGAAAAAGACGGAAACTTACAGGGAGAAGATATAAGAGAAGGAATAACTGCCGTTATTTCAGTTAAAGTAAAAGAACCACAATTTGAAGGGCAAACAAAGACAAAATTAGGTAATAGTAATGTTACAGGAATAGTACAAAGTGTTGTTAATGAGGAATTTTCAGCATATTTAGAAGAAAATCCAACAGTAGCAAAATCAATATTAGAAAAATGCATAAGTGCCTCAAGAGCAAGGGAGGCAGCAAGAAAAGCTAGAGAATTAGTAAGAAGGAAAAATGCATTAGAAACTTCTACACTACCAGGAAAACTAGCAGATTGCAGTGAAAAAGATGCCGAAAATTGTGAAGTATATATAGTTGAGGGAGATTCAGCTGGAGGTAGTGCAAAACAGGGAAGAGATAGAAAATTTCAAGCTATTTTACCTTTATGGGGTAAAATGCTTAATGTTGAAAAAGCAAGAGCAGACAAAATATATGGAAATGATAAATTGAATCCAGTTATATTAGCAATTGGTGCTGGTATAGGTGCTGATTTTGATATAACAAAAATAAGATATGGAAAAGTAATAATAATGGCAGATGCCGACGTTGATGGTGCACACATTAGAACATTGCTTTTAACATTTTTCTTTAGATATATGAGACCGTTAATAGAAAATGGGAATGTTTATTTGGCGCAACCACCATTATACAAATTGTCTAAAAAAGGAATGACAGATATATATTGCTATACAGATGAAGATTTAGATGAATCTTTTAAAGAATTAGCAGAAAAAGGTATTGCAAGAGATCAAATTAATATTCAACGATACAAAGGTTTAGGTGAAATGAACCCAGAACAATTATGGGAAACAACAATGAACCCGGAAACAAGAATATTAGTAAAAGTAAAACTAGAAGATGCAATAAAAGCAGATGAAATTTTTACAATTTTAATGGGAGATGATATTGGCCCAAGAAGACAATTTATAGAATCAAATGCAAAATTCGTTAAAAACTTAGATATATAACGGAGAATAAGAAATAGCAAGGAATATTACCTTGCTATTTCTTATCGATAAAGCTAGTATTAATCTTCAGCTAAAACTAATATACCTAACTTTTAACCTAATATACATTACTGCATAAATAAGCTATTCACCAAATATATTAATCAGTTGCTCGACTATTAATGCACCAATAATAACCATATTCATCCACGAAGGGACTAAAAATGACCACTATAAAATACAAGAATAATCTTAACTTCGAATATATTGCATATATTACAACCATATATTAAAAATATAAAAAAATACAATATAGCTTACATACAAACAATATACTCTCGTCGCCGACTTATAATAATCTAAAGTTATTAAACCATTATAAATCTTTGCTCGAATAATATAAAACTCAAAAAATAAATCCCATATTACTCTTAGTTCAACTAATATTAACCTTATGCTAATATTATGTCTAATTTAATTTTTTTTATACATAAAAATAAAATAAAATAAAATGTCGAAAAATGGAATACGAAAAACATTGACTAAAAGCACAAATTATTGTAATCTAATTATAGTTAAAATTTATATTTTTAATTCTATAAAAAAGGAGGTTTATGAAAAAAAATAATTCTATTCAAGAATGGTTGCCTTTTGAAAGAATATTAAAAAATGGAATTATAAAATTAAAAAATAATTCTTATATAAAAATAATAAAAATATATCCAATTAATTTTAATTTAAAATCGGAATTGGAGAAAGAGGCAATTTTAAATTCATATAAAATATTTTTAAAAACATGCGATTTTAATTTTCAAATTTTAATTCAAAGTAAAAAAGAAGATTTATCTAAACATATTTCCAATATAAATTGTCAAAAGGAAAAAGAAGAAAAAAGTATATCAGAGTATTCAAATAAATATATAGAATATATTCAATCATTAAATCATCAAAAAAAATCATCATCAAAAAATTTTTATATAATATTAAAGTATAAAAATGATGATAAAAAAATTAAAACAGTAGATGATTTGGCGATTGAAAACTTAAATGATAAATATTTTAAGATAAAAGATTGCTTAAGCAGATGTGGAAATGGTGTTATAGATATAAATAATATTAATGATTCAAAAAATGTTTTATTTTCTTTTTTAAATTCCAGAATTTATTTAAATAATTAAAAAATGAGGTGATGAAAATATTAATATAATAAATAAAATATTTAATAAAAATAAAAAAAATGAGATGATTTTTTTACAAGGAACTTATGACGAAATTAAAGAAATAGTACCAACATATATTAATTTAAAAAATCCACAATATATAGAAATAGATGAGATGTACTATTCTAGTATATTAATAACTAATTATTACAGGGAGCAAACAGATTTAATTTTAAAAACAATAATAGATACAAATATTAATCTAAACATATCTATTTTTTGTGAAAAACAAGATACATATAGAACAATAAAAGATTTGACTTATCATATAGGCAATGTAGGCGTAGATTTAAAAACAAATAATCAAAATAGGCAAGACATAGATATTGCGGCATTTACGTATAATGACGCTAAATATATAAGAAAAGAACTACAAGTAAATAATGAGAGTTTATATTTTTTATATATTTATATAACAACATTTTCTACAAATTTGAAGGAATTGGAGTATTTTATTAATAAATTAGAAGGACTTTTACAAAGTAAAGGATTGCAAACACGTAAAGCATATTTTAGGCAAGAGCAAGCTTTTTTGTCTGTTTTACCAATAATGGAAAATAATAAAGATTTAAAAAATGTATTAAAAAGGAATGTATTAACAGGAGGATTAATATCAACATATCCATTTATTTCATCTGCAATTTTTGATGAAAATGGAATTTTTGTAGGAACTAATATTTATAACAATTCTTTAGTATTTGTGGATAGATATGATACAAATAAATACAAAAATGCAAATATTTGCATTTTTGGAACTAGTGGAGCAGGTAAGTCGTTTTATACAAAATTATTAATTTTAAGATATAGATTATTAGGAATAGAACAATATATTATAGATCCAGATCGAGAATATGGTGAATTATGCAAAAATTTAAATGGCACATTAATAAAAATTGGACCAGGTTCTGATACTTTTATAAATATATTTGATATAAGAGAAGATAGCTTAGAAAATGGTGAAACAGGATACTTAGCAAATAAAATTGGTAAACTAATAGGATTTTTTAATTTGATTTTCGGAGATATAAATGAGGAAGAAAAAGCAATATTAGAAGAAAAACTAATAGAGTTGTATAAAAGAAAAGGTATAACATTTGATGATAATTCGTTACATAAAATTGAAAAAAATAAAATTAATATAAAACCAGATTTTAAAGACACATATGATATGCCATTACTTGAGGATTTGTGTAATTTACTTGATGAAGATGAAAAAACAAAAATATTAAAAATAAGGCTAATTCCATTTGTGAAAGGTTCATTAAGTTTCTTTAATAATTATACAAACCTCAATTTAAATAATAAATTAATTGTTGCAGATATTTACGAGATGGGAGAAGAAAATTTAAAATATGCAATGTATTTATTTGTTGATTATTTTTGGGATAGAATAAAAAAGGATAGAAATATAAAAAAGGCAATTTATTTAGATGAAATTTGGAGATTAATAGGTGTAACATCAAATAAAGACGTTGCTAGTTTTATATATAAAATATTTAAAACAATAAGAAAATTTGGCGGAAGTAGTGTGGCAATAACTCAAGATATATCAGATTTATTTAGTTTGGAAGAAGGAATATATGGTAAAAGTATTTTAAATAATTCAGAAATAAAAACGTTTTTTGCACTAGAGGAAGAAAATATAATATTATTAAGTAAATATACTAATCTTTCTGAAAAGGAAAAAATAGAAATAAAATCTCTAAAAAGAGGAGAATGTTTGATGTTTGTTGGAAATGAACATATTTTGACTAAAATAGATGCAGCAGAATACGAAAAAAATATTATTGAAAAAGGATTGTGATAAAAAATGAAAAAAATAATTACCGCATTAGCAGAACCACAACTTAATAATGAACTAAAAAAGGAAAAGGATTTTATTGTCATTGGAAAAGATATTCAATATCAAGAAGGGGTAATAGAAATACTGGAAACTGAAAAAGAAGTGGACTTTTTAATAATAAGTGAAGCTTTACCAGGTAATGAAAAAATAGAAAATTTAATAGAAAAAATTAAGCAAATAAATAATGAAGTAAATATAGTAATTATTTTAGAAAATAAAAAAGAAGAGTTAGAGAAAAATTTATATTCAAAAAATGTATATTTAATTTTATATAATAAAATAGAAATTAAAGAAATAATTAAATTAATAAAAAACAAAAAAGAAGACGAAAACGAAAAAATAAAAAAAGAAATAAATGATTTAAAGAAAATTATAATAGAACAAAATAGCAAAAATAAGCAAAATAAAAAACAAAAAATAAAAGAGGTAAAAGAATTAAATTCACAAAAAGAAATTATTTGTATTTTAGGTAGCGGCGGTGTAGGGAAAAGCATTTTCACAGTTAATTTAGCTAAATCATTAATTTATTCAAAGAAAAAAATATTAATAATAGATTTTGATATTTTAAATAATTCTCTTCATACAATTTTAGGTGTCAAAAAATATTCTGAAAAAATCTCCAAAAAAATAAAAGAAAATAATTTAATAAAAGATAAAATATGTTTAAAAGAATTAAAAATTAAAATAAATAAAAGAATTGATTTAATTTCAGGAATAAATTTATTATTCGATTCTAAATATAAAATTGATAATATTCAATTTAATAATTTATTTAATGATGTTAAAAAATTTTATGATGTTATAATAATAGATACTTCTTCAGAATGTTTTTTTAATTATACAAAAGATATAATAAAAAAAAGTAATATAAATATTTTTATTGTTGAGCCAAATTTATTGGAAATACAGAAATCAAAAAATATTTTAAAAATATATAAAGAAGAATGGAATATAGATAATAATAAAATAAATATTTTATTTAATAAGTTTAATAAAAATTCAATAGATATTAACATTTTAAAAATAATTTTTTCTGAATACAATATTATTGGAAAAATAGATATAAATAATAAATATAATTTAATAATAAATAAAAATGCAAATAAAATAGATAAAAATATAAAAAAAGAGTATTTAAAAATTATAGAAAAATATTTAATAAACAGAAAAAAACAAAATTTTATAAAAAAAATAAAAAATAAAATATTAGAAGTTAGGAGAAGTAAAAATGAATGATTTAGAAATAGGACAAAATATAGCAAATGTAAATAATTTAGAAAACGAGCAAAATAAATTTTTAGAAACAACACTTGGAAAAACAATTAACACGGCAGTAAATATAGGATTAAGATGGGTACTACCAGATTTAATTGAAGATGAAATAATTAATATAAAAGATAGTTTGGTTAAGGGAGGTTTAAAACAAGGAATTAATACAGCAATTAATTCTGCAATAAATTTAGGAAAAAGTGCAATGGGAATATTTACTGGAAACTTTGAAAATTTATCACAAGCGCAGGAGGCAATAAAAAGCGGAGGAATAATTGATAGTTTATCAAATGTTTTAGATTCAGTACTAAGCAAAGTAACAAAAAAAGGTTGGATAAAATATGGAACATCAACGCTTATAAGGCAAGGAAAAAATGTTATATTAGACAATATTTCTAAAAGTATTGAAAATAGCTTTACAAATCAAATAAATAATTTAGACAAATTAGTAAAATATGAAAACAACTGGAAAGCGTATTATAAAGACAAAAACCTAAATGGAATGGAAAAAGAATATAGAAAAATAAACGAGAAGTTAAAAGAATTAATGCCATTTGAAACAGCTTTAAAACAGGCAAGGCAAATAGAAAATCTTCATAAAATAATAAAAAACAATGGAGGAGATTTTAATTTAACTCAAGAACAAATAGAATTAAGTAAAATGCTAGTGTAGTTACTAGAAATAACACAGTTTTTTCTGCGTTTTTCCTTGCATAATTTTTTTCAGTTTAGTATAATTATAAAAGACAAAAGGCAGAAAGGAATGGTAAAAAAATGGAATCACGTGACGGAAAGATTATAGAAAGAGATATAGAAACAGAGATGAAAACATCCTATATAGATTATGCAATGAGTGTTATTGTATCTCGTGCTTTACCAGATGTAAGAGATGGATTAAAACCTGTTCACAGAAGAATTTTATATGCAATGTATGAAGATGGAATTACTTCAGATAAACCATATAGAAAGTGCGCTAATACTGTAGGGTCAGTTTTAGGAAGATATCACCCACATGGAGATGCTTCTGTTTATGATGCAATGGTAAGAATGGCACAGGATTTTTCATTGAGATATAGATTAATTGATGGACACGGAAACTTTGGTTCAATAGATGGCGATGGTGCAGCTGCAATGAGGTATACAGAAGCAAGAATGGCTAAAATTGCAGAAACAATGCTTACAGACATAGAAAAAAATACAGTAGATTTTATGCCAAACTATGATGATAGATTGCAGGAGCCAACTGTTCTTCCATCTAAAATACCTACACTATTAATTAATGGATCTTCGGGTATAGCAGTTGGAATGGCAACAAACATACCTCCTCACAATTTAACAGAAGTAATAAATGGAATTATTAAAATAATTGATGAAGATAATGTTACAGATGAAGAGTTATTATCAATAATTAAGGGGCCAGATTTTCCTACGGAAGGCATAATAATAGGAAGAGAAGGAATAAAAGAGGCATATTTAACAGGTAGAGGAAAAATTACAGTACGAGCAGAGGCAGAAATAGAAGAAACAAGCAATAATAGACAAAGAATAATTGTTAATTCTTTGCCATATCAAGTAAATAAAGCAAAGTTAGTTGAAAATATAGCTTCATTGGTTAGAGAAAAAAGACTAGAGGGAATTTCAGATTTACGTGATGAATCAGATAGAATAGATAGAGTTAGAATAGTTATAGAATTAAAAAGAGATGCAAATGCCCAAGTAGTATTAAATCAACTATATAAAAACACACAAATGCAAGATACATTTGGAATAATAATGTTAGCATTGGTAAATGGAGAACCAAAGATACTAACTTTAAGACAGTGTTTGGATTATTATATAGACCACAGAAAAACAGTTATATTGCGTAGAACACAGTTCGATTTAGACAAGGCATTAGCAAGAGCACACATATTAGAAGGATTAAAAATAGCTTTAGATAATATAGACGAAGTAATTAATATTATAAGAAACTCATATGATGATGCAAAAGAAAGATTAATGAAAAGATTTGGATTATCTGATATACAAGCTCAAGCTATATTGGATATGAGATTAAAGACGCTATCAGGTTTGCAAAGAGAAAAAATAGACGAAGAATACAATGAGCTAATGAAATTAATAGAATATTATAGAGAAGTATTAAGTAGTGAGCGACTAGTATTTGATATAATAAAAAAAGAATTAACAGAAATTAAAGAAAAATATGGAGATGAAAGAAAGACAAAAATAGCAGCAGCCGAAGGCGAAATTGATGTAGAAGATTTAATTAAAGAAGAACAAAGCGTAATAACATTAACTCACTTTGGATACATAAAAAGAATGCCTGTAGATACATATAAAAGCCAAAAAAGAGGAGGAAAAGGAATAACAGGCATAGCAACAAGGGAAGAAGATTTTGTAAAACAAATATTTACAGCATCCACACATGATATTATATTATTCTTTAGTAACAAAGGAAAATTATATAGATTGAAAGGATATGAAGTACCAGAAGCAGGAAGAACTGCTAAAGGTACAGCAATTGTTAATTTATTAAGCCTAGATCCAGGCGAAAAAATATCCGCAGTTATACCAATCAATAACTTCTCAGAAGGAAAATATTTATTGATGGGAACTAAAAATGGACTAATAAAAAAGACTGCACTTACAGAGTATAATTCAGCAAGAAAAACGGGATTATTAGCAATCACATTAAAAGATGATGATGAATTAATAGATGTAAGACTAACAGATGGCGAAGACAATGTTGTAATGGTAACAAAAAAAGGTATGAGCATTACATTTGACGAAAAAGATGTTAGACCAGTTGGAAGAACTGCGCAAGGAGTAATTGGAATTAGACTTGATGAAGATGATAGTGTAATAGGTATGGAGTCTATTATTTCTAACATTAAAGGTACCCTTCTTTCCATAACAGAAAATGGATTTGGAAAGAGAACAGAATTAGAAGAATATAGAGTACAAAATAGAGGGGGAAGAGGTGTAATAACTTATAAAGTAACACCTAAAACTGGAGATATAGTTGGAATAAGAATAGCGACAGATGAAGAAGATGTTATGCTTATAACTGACAATGGCACTATAATTAGATTAAATGTTAAAGATATAAGTATATTGGGTAGAGCAACGCAGGGAGTAACTTTAATGAGGACAAATGAAGGTAAGGTAGTAAGCATAGAAAAAATATCTTTGGAAGAAAGTGAATAATATGATGAATTTTAAAAAAGATTCAGTAAACCCAATAATGCTTCTTATTGAAAACCTTGGCGAAATAAGTATTTTGGCTGACGAGGTAGTAGATAATCCAGACGTAATATCAGATAATCAGGAGAGAGAAATATTAACAGATATATATGGAAAATTTATGAAAGAAAATATGGAGTTAATAATTGAAATAACTAAAAGCTCTGGGCAGGAAGAAGGATACAAAAATGTGGAAGAAATTTCAAAGTTTTTTTATAAAAGATTGAATAAGCTTAAAACAGATGCTGTAGTAAAAAGACAAGAAAAAAGTATAGTAGCAATACTGAGTCAAAGACTACCAAATGGACTAAAGCAACAAAAACTTATGGAATTAGCAGAAGAAATAATGCAAAAAAACGGAGGTAAAAAAGGTGCAAGAATCAACGATGTAGGATATCTAAGGAAACGTATTTTATTCACTGCAATGGATAAAGGATTTGTTCCTCCTCACGGTACAGAAGAAGTTGGTGATACAGGAGATGAAGAAAGATAACAATATAAAAAAACTGTGATTAATTGATTAATCACAGTTTTTTTTAAATCTTATATCTTCTCCGAAAAAATAGCAAATATTGTAATCTCCAATTATTCTAGAAACTATTCTTTCATCATAAGTATTATATAAGTTTTGTAAACTTAAATTTGTAGAAATTATTGTTTTAGTTATATTTTTTTGATTTAACAACCTTGTATTAATTATATTAAATAATTCAGTGAATTTCATGTTATTAACACATTCTGTGCCTAAATCATCAATTATTAATAAATCTACATTTAATATACTTTCTAAAATATTAGAATTATTAGATTTGCCAAACCTGTAGTCAATTATTGTATCTAACATTACAGGAGCTGTTTGATATAAAACGGTTTTTCTTTGCTTAATTAATTCATTTGCTATACAACTTGAAAGGAAAGTTTTGCCTAAGCCTGTATTGCCAGTAAATAACAAGTTTTTTTCCTCTGCTTTTTCAAAGTTATTGATAAAACTAAAACATATATCTTTTATTAATTTTATATTTTCTCTAGGAGAAACGTCTGAGTGATATTTTGACTCATCTATTTTATCAGAATAAAATAGTTCATTAAAATTCTGAAAATTTTGATTCTTTATGTTATAAATATTTGATTTATTATATTCCAAATCAAATATTTTTTGTTTTAGACAATTGCACATTATAGAATTAGAGCCTTCTACAATATATCCGGTATCTTTACATATATTACACTCAAATTTAGGTAAAAAGTAAGATTCATTTATTCCGAGAGAATTTAAAACCTGTTTTTTCTTATTTTTTAAAACATTAATTTTTTCTTGAAATTTTTCTAAAAGAGTGGGATCATTTTTATTTATAAGAGATTTTGCAGTTGAAATAGCTAGAAAATTTAATTCGTCATCTATCTTTTGCAAATCTGGGTATTGCAAATATAATTCTTTTTTTCTTATATCAGCCATTTGAATTGCATTAATTCTTTTATTTTCATATTCTGTTAAAAGTTTTTTTAGAGTAGAATTATTCATTTTTTCACATCCTTATGCTTCTTGTTTTTTTTTAACATTTGCGTATAAATTGTTTAAATTATCATAAGTTCTTTGTTCATATTTGTTATATCCAGAAGATTTTTCTAAATTCTGTACATTCTTATTTTTCTGTTTCATTTCCAATAAAAATTTTTGGATTTCGTCAGAATTGGTAAATCCTCTGTCATGCCAATCACTTAATAATTTATCTAAATAGTCAAAATTTGGATTGGCTTTAGATGTAGTACGTTTTAATGCAATTTCAATTATATCTAGGTTATATTTAAAGTCAATTACCCACTTTTCGATGTAAGCGTACTCGTACTGAGATAAATTTCTTTTTAAACCTAATTTCTTTAAAATATTATTAGCAATTATATTTAATTTTTCTTGTTTTTCATAATAAATATCTAAATCTGTAAAAGTTTTGATATTATTTTTAGCCCATGCAGCAGCAACTGTTTGGATATAATTTCTGTGTAATGCAGATTTATCAAAGCAGTAACCAAATAATGCAATCATAACTTCTTCATCAAAATTGTATTTTTTGAACCATAATTCAATATCTGGATACCATGAAGTAGGCATTAACCCAGAAAAATACTTATTATTAATATATTCTATAGCTTGAGCTCTTTTTTGACCTTCTGCAGATTTTTTTAGTTCTTCAGCAGATAAAGATGTTTTAGGTTTATATATTTTATATAACTCAATTTCTTGTAAATTATTAATAATATATCCCGTATTTTTTTTAGTAATTACGCCAATATCTTCCCAATACTTTAAGGCATCCTGTATAACCTTTAGAGGAAGTACTAATTTTTTTGATAAATCATTTAGTTTTACGTCTTTATCATATTTAGACAAAAATAATAAATACAAATATACTTTTATAAAATCACCATTTGCTTGTGATAAGTATTCTGAGAAAAAAATATCTGGTATTTCTGTTTTTGAAAACAAAGGTAATATTTCTGTATTTTCTAATTTCATAGCATAATGCCTCCCCAAAGTTTATTTGTCAAATTATATCATTTTCTGAATATTTTTACAATAAATCTTTTGGGAAAACACAGTTTATATGAAAAAAATTATAATAAATGTTATTTATACAAATAAAGTTTGTTTTTTAGTAAATATTTAAGAAAATATTTGAGAAAATACACAATATTTTCATTATTTACACCAATAAAAGTGAACAAGAGCAATGGAAAACATAATATGATAATTGCACTTATTTTTATATATAGACTGTTAAAAAAACAATTTGATATAAAAAATATTATACAGGCCCATATTAAATTTAGTATTAGAGAGCTGTAAGATATAAAACCAAATAATTTATTGTCAAAATTGTAATTTTGAGGAAAAATAAAATTCATTAAGACCTCCTATTAAATAAATTTGGTGATATGCCAAAATTATTTGACACATCTGTAGAAATTCCGCCGATTAATTGCCTTATATATGAATTAATATGTACTAAAGCGTATATACATCCTAGGTAAGTTAATTTTGACATAGTATTAGAATTGAAACTAATTGAAAAAACTAGTAATAGTATTAGAGCAATAAATGATTGCATTATTAATAGTGAAAAAATACATCTAATCCATGATTTGAAAAACCAACTTATTGAATTGTTTAATAATGTCAATAGTGCAAATGGAGTTAGTAGGCAAAAGAGTTTTATCATAATATACCTTAGAGAGTAAGAAAAAATTAAATTAAAAAGGCTGATAGTTATAAATGTTTTGGAAATTCCATCAAAGGAAAAAATATTAAAGTCAGAAGTTATAGAATATATATCAACATTTAATTTTTCAATAAGTTTTGAAAAAGAAATAGAAAAACCAAATATGGACTGTCCAAGCTCTTGTATAGAAGAAGAAAGCAAATGATTAATATTTAGAATCTGCTCACAAATAAAAAATGAAGAATTGATACTAATACCCAAAATAAGCAGTCTAAAAACAAAGTGATGAGGTGATTCTACAGGCTGACTAGTATAATTTGAATAAGCAAGTTTGACTGCATAATATATAACAAAAGCAATTAATAGAGAGTTTGCAATTAATAACAAACCATTAGTTGAAGAAGTACCAAATATTTTTTCAAAAAATGATATTTTTAATATATTTGTATCTATAAAAGCCAATTCATCTAATATTTCATAAAGGGTTGTATCAATGGAAGACAATAGATTGTTTAACAAATTGTTTATAGTTTCAAAAATTATATAAGAAATATTTTGTTGCTCCATAAATATCACCTATACTATAAGTGTTTTTATGGCGGATAATATTAAGTCAATTGCTAAAATAAATCCATAAGAAAAAAGTGAGCTTCTAATTAGCTTTTTGGCTATCCTTATTCTTTCTTCATCACCAAAACTAAATTTTTTCATAAATACACCTGTTCCAACGGCAACAGCGGCAGCCGGTGTAGCAAGCTTTAAAAGCCATTCTTCTATTTTAGTAAAAGCATCATTTAATTTAGTAACTATCTTTGGTGTAGAATCAAAAAAACAATAAGAAATGTTAAAAATATTAAATAATAAAATAAAAAATAGTAAAATAATAATAATTTTTTTAGTAAAAGTTTTCATGAAAATCCTCCTTATATAAAAAATATGGTATTAATTTTAATTTTTGGGGTGGTATAATTTTGGAACCATCTGATAAAAAGCCTAGGGCAGTAAAGTTTTCCAATTCTTGAGTAAAAAATTTTGTGTCATAGATAAAATCTGTTTGAATAGATGTACTAATGGTTTCCGAAATGTTAGAATTTTTAGAATTCAACGAATTAGTTAAATAACTAAATACTGTTTTTTGTGCATTTTCAGAAATTGAATGAGAAGATTTTTCTTTATCCTCTTTACCAATTTGCTTTTGTATATCTTCTATTGTAAAAATGTCGTCAGATCTAAACCATAATTTATTTATTAAATTTTGAGTAATCATTTTTACAGTAGCTTGATTATTAATGGTATTAAGAAGAGATGTATAGCTTTGTGTTGCCAGAATGTTAATGCATTTTGCTTCCCTACTTTGAGAAAAAAAGTTGCTGTCTGTTTCCGTACAGTATTCATGATATTCGTCAGAAATAAATGCAACACTTCTATTAGAAATTTGAAAATTATTTGCTAGCCTCATCATGACTTCTGATTGGAAATCTAATTTTAAATATGCTGATATTATTTTAGACAAAATTGCATATTCACTGATATTCATATTTAAAACAACTATTTTTCCATTTTCCAAAACATCTTGAAAACCTAAAAAATTAAGTTCCTCTAATGGTGGAGAAAAGGTTTTTAAAATATCATACTCTCCAATAAAACTATTAGTAATGCGTGTTATTTCTGATTTTATAATAGATAAAGTACGAGGGTCTAAATTTAGAAATTCTTTTTCAAAAAAGGTTATGGAAGAAAGTAAATCATAGGTTTCGGTATGATTATAATAATTATTATTAAATTTTTCTCTTAAAATTTTTAACTTATCCAGATAATAATCATTAACCATAATTATTTTATGTAGTTCATCAAAAGTTACATAACCATCATTATAAAGCCTGCATAATTTTATAGCTTCTGCTAAAACCTGCTCAGCTTTGTCTAACCAAAAAGATTCTATATTATTTTTAGAAAACAGCAAAAGAATCGTTTTTAATCTATTTGCTAAGACAGAAGGCTTTAAGTTTGGCTTGTGTAAAGGGTTATATTTGTAAATTCCATTTAGTTCAATTGTAATTAAATCCTCTTCTCTATTATATATTTTGCAAAATTTTTTAACCTGTTTATAGTAATTACCTTTAACGTCTAAAATAAGCATTCCAATCTTTTTTTCGAAATTATTGGACTTATATTTAATTAGTTGTTGTGTAAAAGGATACATTGCGCTACTTGTTTTTCCAGTACCTATCGTTCCAGTTACTAAAATGTTTTGGTAAAGACTTTTTTCAGGTAAAAATATTTTCTCATCTGTAAAAATATTTTTTCCTATAAAAAGAGAGAGTTCGTTGGAATTAACAGAGGATATATGTTTGGGATGCTTAATCTTTTTAGAAAAAGTTTTTATAAATGGACGGATAAATAATGAAAAAAATGAACTAGAAAGAATAATGGATGAAAAAATATATGAGATTACAAATAAAATTTTTATGTATTTCCAAATCAAAGGTTGTTCTATACAAATGTCGAATGGATGTAACCCGTATTCAATAATAATTGTAGATGATGTAAAAATAGGATAGAAGATTTTTAGACCAAACAAACAGGAAATAGAAGATAAAAATAAAACGAAAATAAAGTGTGCAATAAAAATCACCTCCATTATTTGATTTTAATATTTAATTTAGAACCTTGCAAATTGTGGGAAACATTAATGTCGAAGAAATTGTAAATTGAGTAAAAAACAATAAAAAGATTAAAAATAAAGATAATAAAAAAATAGTCTATTAATTTTAAAATATAATATCACCTCCCAGTTTTTACCATAATACAACATTTTTGAAAATTTGTCTATACTTTTTGTAAAAAATTGTATTGATATTTGTTTTTCTTTTTGCTATACTTAATAAATAGAATCAGAACAAAAAGAAAGAGTGATAAATTTGAAGGAAAAAAACACAAAAGAAATAAACGAAATAAAATTTAAAAAGAAAAAAAAGGGAATTGGTAAGAAGATTTTACTTATTATAATATTTATATTACTAGCGATTGGAGTGATTTTTGGTTATAAGGTTTATAAAAATGGAGGAGGAACAAAAGGACTATTGATGACTGCTATAGGGCATGATAAAGATACGGTTTTATCATTAGACAAAATGTATTGCCTAATTTTAGGGAAAAGTCAAAATTTGACAGATACTTTAATATTAGCTTCATATGACCCAAAAGATCAATCAGCTGCTATGTTGTCAATACCAAGAGATACATTCATAGGGGATTATAAGTCAAGTGCAACTGCCTGGGATAAAATAAATTCTGTATATCAAACAGAAAATGGACCACAAAAGGTAATGAAATATGTGAGTAATCTTACGGGAATAGATGTTAAATATTATCTAATGGTTGATACAGAAGCATTAAAGGTTTTAGTAGATGAAATAGACGGCGTAACTTTTAATGTCCCAATTGATATGAATTATGATGATTCAAGCCAGGACTTACATATACATTTAGAGGCAGGTGAACAACTATTAGATGGCGATAAAGCAGAACAGGTTGTTAGATTTAGACATAATAATAATGGTAGTACATACCCAAGTGAGTATGGACAAGAAGATATAGGAAGAATGAAGACACAAAGAGCATTTTTAACAGCTTTAGCAAAAAAAATGTTAAGTTGGAAAAGTGTAACAAAAATAAATGGTATATTAGACATTGCACAAAAATATGTAGAAACAAACTTGGATTTTAATGCAATAAAAGATTATATACCATATGCAGTGGAATTTGATATAAACAATTTGAAAACAGCAGCTTTACCAGGAGTACCAGAGTATGCAAATGTTGTATGGATATATAGTAGTGATAAAGAGGAGACAAAGAAAGTAGTAAATAAGCTATTTTTCAATATAGATGAGGAAAATTCTCAGATTAGCAGTGAAGAAAGAAGTAATATAAAAATAGAAGTATTAAATGGAACAGGCGATAAAGATGAATTTGAAAAAATTATAGATAGAATAGAAACTGCAGGATACAAAGTAAAAAATACAGGAGAGACCTCTAAAACAACTAGGACAACAATAATAAATAGAAATTCAATATCTGAAACTGCAATATCAGAAATAAAAAATGCTATTAAAATAGGAAATATATCAACAGGAAATTATTCAGAGAATATAGATATAACTATCATTTTAGGTAAAGATAGTATAGAGAAGTTAGAAGATTAAGCTTCTAACTTCTCCTAAAAATTGCAAAAAATATAAATATTACAAGTAAGATTAAACCAAGTCTAAAAATAATTAAAACAAAGTTAACAATATTAACATCAGTTTCAGCAATTAATTCAGATGTATAAATTATTCCATCAATATCATAGGTAATTTTTCCAATTGTGCTTCCTCCTTTTATTGGAGCAACAAGTGGAGTATCTAATTCTAATTTAGGTTCTAAATTGTTAATATCAAAATTATTTTCCAAAAATACATTAATATCGTTTTTAACTAGGATATTTAAATTTTTAGTATCTTCGGTAGCACCTAATACACTAACTTTTGTAACAACTGAATTAGCTTTTTTTATATTCTTATACGAATAATTACTAAAACCATATTCAAAAAGTTTTTTACAATCTAAAAATTTAGGTACTAAACTTCCGTTGGTATCTTCTGCACCAAGAATAACAGCTATTAATTCTAAATCATCTTTTTTTGCAGTGGCTATTATGCAATCCTTTGCCGGATTAGTATAACCAGTTTTTAATCCAGTTGCATATGGATAATAATAATCATCTGGTGAATGGTGGGATAATAGTAGATTTGTGTTATAAAAAATTCTATTATCACTATTATATTTATCTGTTTTAGGTAGGTTATATACAGTTTTTTGAACAATATCTTTTATCGTTTGAAATTGCATAGCATGCTTAGCAATAAGCGAAAGATCATAAGCAGTCGAATAATGATTTTCATCATGAATACCACTAGGATTTTTGAAATTTGTATTTTCACAACCTATTTCTTTAGCTTTAGAATTCATCATATTGGCAAAATTTGCTATAGAGCCACCAACATGTTCTGCAAGCACATTTGCAGCGTCATTAGCAGATGGAATTAATAATACATGCAATAATTGCTCTATTGTTAATTTCTCACCTTTTTGCAAATATGCAGTGGAATAACCAGCCGGTACAGAATCAACGGCACTGTTACTTACGGTGGCAACATCAGTTAGTTGGCATTTTTCTAATACCAAAATTGCGGTCATAAGCTTGGTGGTACTTGCAGGATACATCATTTTATTTAAATTCTTTTCAAATAATATTTTACCGGTTGAATATTCCATAAGAACGCATACTGGAGCTGATATATTGATTTCTGCAGCGTTACAAAATTTATTAATTGATAAAATATTAAAAATAATTATTAAAAAGCAAATAATTTTTTTTATACGTCTCATATAAACTCCTCTAATATAACTATATATTAAGTGTCTGAAAAATTCAATACTAAAATTAAACAAAAAAGGAATGATTTAATTGAAAAAAATAAATAATAATATCAAAATAATTATTATAATTGGAATAGTAACTTTAACTATATTTGTTGTAATACTACTAAAGAAAATTGAAGAAAACAACTATAATAATTACAATTATGAGGAATATTTTGGAGAGCAAGAAAATAAAATAGTAGAAGAGAAAAAAACAATTGTTGTTCATATTACAGGTGAAGTAAATAAACCAGGAGTTATAGAGCTGGAAGAAGGAAAAAGGATTATAGATGCAATAAAAACAGCGGGAGGAGCAACTTCAAAAGCAAATTTAACTCAAATTAATTTAGCTTATGTCTTAAAAGATGGTATGAAGATATATATTCCAAATATTGAAGATAAAAATATAGAATATATTACAACAAACATCGGTGATAGTGATGATAAAGAAAAAATTAATATAAATCTCGCAAACGAAAAAGATTTACAAAAGTTGCCAGGAATAGGAACATCAACTGCAAAAAAAATAATTAAATATAGGGAGGAAAACGGAGAATTCAAAAATATAGAAGATATAAAAAATGTTAAAGGTATAGGAGAATCCAAATATGAAGAAATAAAGGAAAAAATAGAAATATAAAAAAATAATAACAAAGATAAATTTTTTCATAGGTATTGACAAAAGGGGATAATAGGGGTATACTTAGTAAGTAAGTAAAAATATCGCGGGGTGGAGCAGTTGGCAGCTCGTTGGGCTCATAACCCAAAGGTCGCAAGTTCGAGTCTTGCCCCCGCAACCAGATAAATTAAGAGTTCTAGAAATTAGCTAGAACTTTTTATTTGTATTTTAGAGTAATTAGCGCAAAATTTTAAAACAAGTTTTGCAGAATTTTACTTGTTTTTTTGATAAATACAATATATAATTATTTACAATAAAACATGTTTTTGCGTTGATATTTTAAATAATAAATTGAGGAAAAGAGTATGGAAGAAAATATATTTAATACAATTAGACATGAATATAAAATTGAAAACTGTATAATAGAAAAGAGAAATGATTCAACAGATGGAAATGTATATACTATTTTTGACAATCAAAATAAATTTATAGCTAAAATATATAAACAAGAAGAACATACAAAATCAATGATTAATCTTCACTTATTTTTAATAAAAAATGGATTTATTGTTCCTAATATAGTTAAAAATATAAATGGAGATTATTATTGTAACATAGAAAATAATTACATAGTTGTTTACACTTTTATAAATGGCGAACAATATGGGCCAAAATTTGAGAATATAGAAAATATAGAATACAAAAATAATATTGTAAGAAAACTTGCAATTCAATTAAGAAAATTGCACGAAATTACAAGAGATAATAATTTTAATCTTAAAGAAATAGAAATTCATAATTCAAAAAAAGAGAATGAGAGGAAGTCTGTTTTGCATTTTGACCTAACAAAGGATAATATATTTATTTGCAAAGATAAAATTGGCTTTATAGATTTTGATGATGCAAAATATGGAGATTCTTTATTTGATGTGGCAAGTGTGATATGTTTTTTGTTTATTTCTAAAAAAAGAGGAGTTGATGAAAACTCCATTAATGTTTTTTTAAACAGTTATTATAATAACGAGACAGAAGTTAAAAGAAGAGAAATCCACATGATAAAGACTTATGCACACGAATGGATAAAAGAAGTATTAAAAAATGAAAATTTAGATAAACCAATAAAAGAAAGTTTTATATTTAAGGACAAAATGATAAGAAAAATAAATATAGGAGGGAGTAAAAATGAGGCACACAATGAAATTAAAAGAGGATCCATTTGAAAGAATGAAAAATGGAACCAAAACAATTGAATTTAGATTGTATGACGAAAAAAGAAGGAAGATTAAAGTTGGGGATGAAATTGAATTTTTTAAATTACCTAAATTGCAAGAAAGAATTTTGGTTAGAGTCAAAAATTTATATAGAGGAGATTCTTTTAAAAATTTGTTTAAAATAATATTTCCAGATAAAGATAATAAAGAAATAAATAATAAAACTGAAGAAATGCTTAAATATTATACTCATGAACAAGAAAAAGAATATGGTGTAATAGGGATAGAAATTGAGATAATAGATAGCAACTTTAGATATACATATAACAAATTAGTAAGAGATAAAATTCCAGAAAATATTGATAATATGAAGGGGAGAAAAAGCAAATATAAAATATTAGATGATGCGGAATATTTGAAAGAATTAAATAGAAAAGTACTTGAAGAAGCTAATGAATTTATAGAGGAAAACAGTATAGAAGAGCTAGGCGATTTGATGGAAGTTTTAAACGCAATAATGAAACTAAAAGGTTATAAGATTGAAGAAGTAAACAAAATTATGAAGGAAAAAAATGAAAAAAAAGGAGCTTTTGACAATAAAATATTTTTAGAGTATATTGATGAAGAAAAAAGAAATTTAGATGAAGAAGAAGAATTGCAAAAAAAATTTAGAAGATAGAAAGTGGATATATTAATAAAATTATTAAAGAAAAGAATAGTGACAGTTCCATTAATATTTGGAAATTTTCCCACCTTTTATATTTGCTTTAGCAGCATTAAAAAACATATTTGTTTCACATATAAATTAAATTATATAATATTACATGCAAAAAAATATAAAGTGTGATTTAAAGTATATTATAATAAAAAATAGAGGAGTTAAATAAAATGATTGTTGAATATGACCCAAATACCGATGGCAGTGTTAGGATATTTGACACCAAAAGAAAAAAGAGCAGAATTAGAAGTATGTGCAGCATAAGAATAAAATTTAAAACTCACAAAAATGTATAAAATTTATTTTATATATTTTTGTAAGTACTGGTGCGATAGCACCAATAATAAATTCAATGGTACTACATTTTTTTATAAAAGTTTGTTTAACATCATTGACACAAATACAATAACTATCTAATTTATTAGCTTGTCTAATCATAAGCACCCCAACTATAGATATTTTTCCATTATATACATTTGGCCTTCGTTTAATTCCTTTTTGCCATTAGAATATTCGTATCCTAATTTATGATAAAATTCACATCCAGCAATAGATGCAGGGATTACTAATTTTTTAGCAGGAATTGTTAAAGCAAATTTTTCTATTTCGTTAATTAACATTCTACCTATGCCTTGTTTATGGTGAGCCATGTCAACAAATACAGTTAATATCCAATACTCTCCATCATCATTATACCAAGACTTATCAAGACCCGCAGTACCTATAACTTTATCATATTCTAATGCTACAAATACTTTTGTCCTTTTGGAAAAATTCTTTTTAATTTCTTCAGGAGTAAATTCTTTAACAGATTTTCTCACAAATTCTAAGCCATAATCTTTAGAATTTACTTCCAATAAATTTTGTATAATAATCTTTGACATTGCGTCAGCATATTTATTATCATATTCTTTTATTTCTATCATATATTTTGCCTCCTTTTAGTATAAAATCATTCCAGAGCCTAATTCTTCATTAGGTCTTGTAATAAATCCAAATTTTTCATAAAAAGATTCTTTGCCTTTTGATGCACCTAAATAAGTTCTAATATTAGGATTAATCTTTTTATATTCATTTATTTTCTTTAGTAAGTTTTTCATTATACCAGTACCAATATATTTATTTTGATATTCAGGAATTACCATTACATCCTGAATATATAAGAATATAGTTTTATCTCCTATAATTCTTCCATAGCCGATTAATTTGTCATCATCATAAACACATAGTGAATATAAGGTGTTTTTTAAGGCTTCTTCAATTATTAAATTTTTTCTAGTTCCCCAACCTACAGAGTCTGTTAAATAATTAAATTCTTTTGCAGAAGGAACGTGTTCTATGGATCTAATCATATTTTATACTTCCTTTTCTCCTAAATCTTCAGAAAATCTTAATAAATATCCATCAGGATCTTGTATTAAAAATTCTTTATTTCCTAACATTTTATCATCCTGTCTATACCAATTTTCTTGAATATCAAAAGTTATTTTATAATTTGAATTTTTAAAACTATTATATATTTCATCTAGATTTTCTACTTCTAATTGAAAGTTGATACCATTTCCAAAAGGATAGGAAAGGGGAGAAACATCCCATTTATCATTATTAGCAATTTCTTGTAACATAAATTGAATTTCGTCCAAACTTATAAATGCAAATTTATTCTCAGGTCTATCATATTCCACTTTAAATCCAGCAGTTTTATAAAAATTTAAGCTATTTTTTAAATTAGTAACAGATAATTCAGGAATATTTTTACTAAATTCTAAATATTTTGAACTTCTTAATATTTCACTTTCGAAATATTGCTCTTGAAAATCTGTTAGAACTCGTATTTCATTATTTGAAAAAGATTTATTTTCAGGCACAATAATTAATTTATCATCATTATCGTTTAGTCTATGTATTATTGCAATGCATTTACCTTTAAAGGTCTCTATTGGCTCATATATTCCAAGTATGTAACAATCCAATTCTTCTCCATCACCACTTATTGTATTTGGCACATATCCATAATTTACAGGATAAATAAAACCATGTTTAGGATGTTTACTACCTAGAGGTCTGTCAATTGTTACTTTCAAAGTTTTATTTAAAAAATCAATGTTATTCATATTTACATTTTACCTTCTTTCAAGTTCTTTAATTATATCTAATTTTAATACTTTCCAAGTCCTGTTCCATTTTTTAAGAATACTTTAATTTGTGTTATTATGTGAGGAATATTATAATTTCCACCAAATTTATTATTGTTTAACAATTCTTGATTAAGTTCTACCCATTCTAATTTGTTTTTTTCTTCAACTAAATTTACATCATGTTTTAGAATTCCATAATAAACTTGTAAATTATTCTCGTATTTAAAATAATTTAAATCCATAAAATGGTCTAATTCAATATCGTTTTTACTTATTCCTGTTTCTTCAAATAGTTCTCTATAGGCTGCTTCATCATTGGTTTCATTTTCTTCAACTTTACCACCAACAAAATTATATTTTCCCTTATATGGCTCTTTAGCTCTAATGCAGAAAAGTCCTTTACTTAAATCTTTATTAAATACAACTATTAAATTTAATTTTCTCATATTCTACTCCTTAATTTTACTTTACTAATGAAATTTTTATTCCAATAACACCATATTGTTTTTCTTCATCATGACTATAATATTGATACATTGCTGATGTTTTTCTTTTTATTTCTTCATCATCATCAAATAATTTTTTAAATAAATTTTCAAATGTATTATCCCTATATAAATCTAATACATCTACAAGGATAGTTTCTTGTAAATCAGGTAATTTAGAAAAATCTATTTGATCACCAATGTTTATCTTGCTTCTTTTTTCATCATATAATCTAAATTCCACAGTTTTTGTTCCACTTTTAATTCTTTCAAATGGGCTTTCTTGTAATTTCATTTTGTGTAGCATGTTTTTTCAACTTCCTTCAACCAATTTAATAATATTTCAAATTCTTCATAGTGATTTTTGAAAAATTTATCTCCATTCATTAAAGAATTAATCTCATCTATAGAGAGCCAACAAACAGATTCAACTTCTTCTTTTTGTAAGGACAAATTTTGAATATTAGGTACATCCATTTTGATATAATAGTCATCCCAAAAAACTTTTTCTGAATCAGATCTGCCAGAATAATATAGTTTTAAATCTTTTGAATTGATATCTAATCCAATTTCTTCTTTTACTTCACTTATAATTCCTTGAATACTATTTTCACCAGACTTTGGATGACCACCAGTAGTAGCATATTTGCCATTTTTTATTTTGCTTCTTTTTTGAATTAAGAATTTTCCATCACTATTTTGTATAAATACTAAAACGACAACTATGTAGTTGTTATCTGGAATAGAATCACCCTTAAAGATAGTTTTTCCTGTTAAAACTCTGTTAATATCATATAAATCTCTTTTTTCTATATTTTTCATATAATTTCCTTCCTTTAATTATTTTTTTATCCATAAATACATTCCAGTTATTTTGTCAGGCTTGTATTTAAATCCAGCCTTTTCATAGAATGGTTCATTACCAGCAGTAGGGGTTAATTCTATTTGCATTTTTTCGCCATCAGACACATTATCTTCAATTAATTTTTTTAATTCTGATGTGATTTTTAGCCCAATACCTTGGCATTGAAATTCAGGCTTTACACAGATATCTGTTAGTATACAAACAATACTATAATCACCAACAACTCTACCTATGCCAGCTAGTTTTCCGTTGACAGTTGCTTTTACCATATACATTGTATTTTGTAATGCTTTTTCAATTTGCTCTCTTGTATATGACTTCCAACCAACAGATTCAACCATTTCCAAGAATTCATCTACTGTAATAGAATAATCTAATTTTACATCCATCTGTACCCTCCTATAATATAAATCTATTATCATTTTCAATAATATCAATTGTTTCATTAACTGATAAATTTGTAGTATCTAATATGTTTTGAGCATTATAATTTTTATTTTTAAAGCTATTTAATAAAACAATACAACGTTCTTTCATTTGACAATCTTCAGGTCTTTCCTTATCTCTTAAAAGTAATGTTTTTTCATCAACTACTAAGACAACAAATTTTATAGTATGGTTTTTTAATTTATTTCTTATCAATTCAACATTTTCAGGATTTACAATATAATTAAAAATAACATCATATCCATCTTCAAGATAAGTTTCTATAGAACTTAAACAAATTTTCCAGAATGTATCTAGATGATTTCCTTCTTTCCAAGCTTGAACATATCCACCAACTACTTGATGATAAATTTCATCACCTTCAATTAGTGCAGATTTATTTTTTGATTCTGCTATTCTTCTTGAAATTGTACTTTTTCCCACTCCTGCAGGACCAGTTATTATATATAAGTTTGACATTTTAATCCTCCAAATACTTTTTTATAATTTTATAAATTTTATCGCTGTGAATAATATAACTTCCGTGTTTTTCGCCTTTTATTATTTCTAATGTACTATTTTTAATATTATTTGCAATTAACTTTGTGTGTTCTAATTTTATAACATCTTTTTCACCAGCTAATACATGAACTGGAATAGAAATTTTTTGTAAATCTTCTAAAGGAATATTAGGCTCATCAAGCATCATCTTAATAAATTTACTTCTAGTGAAAAAGTAAAATAATTTAGTTAATAACATATCAAAAGTTGTAAAAACATCAGGAGATATATTTGCACCACTAATAATTAAATTCGATAATAACTCAGGCTCTTTTATTGAAACTAGTAAGCCTATAATTCCTCCGTCACTAAAACCATAAAATGTAGGTTTTGAAATTTTTAATTCTTTTATAAAAGCAATTGTATCTTCTGCCATTAAATCATAAGAAATTTCTTTTGGATTATCGCTTTTTCCATGACATCTGCTATCTAAAGCATAAACGGTATGAGTTTCCTCCAATTTTTCAATTAAATTGTCAAAAATTTCATGTGTTTCTTGATTGCCATGCAATAAAATTATAGGCGAACCCTGTCCATAAACTTCATAATTGATATTTATATTATTTACTTTTATTAGCATAGAAGTCTCCTTTCATAGATACTTAATCTTTAAATTCATCTATAGTTTTTAGTTTAGATTTTATTTTTTCATCTGATGTGTACTTTAACCATTTTTCAAAGGTTTTTGCATCCAAAGTGCCACTTTTATATTCTTGTAAATATTTCAAAGCCAAAGGTTTCCAATTTTTATAATTTTCTTTATATTCTGGAATATCTGGATGCCTTTTTACTGCCATAGCTTTTTTTGCATATATTTGTCTATATTTGCCATATACAGGTTCTTCATTTTCTTTTCTTTTTTGAGATGTTTTAATTCCATATTCTTTACAGGTAATATCTTCTGAATATTTACCATTACAATATAAAGTAATATTCTTATCAGAGAAAAAGTACTTTCCACAAACTTGGCATTTCTTTATATAATCAATATCATTTAATACTATATGATAAAGAATAATCACAAATATAATCTTCAGATATTTCTTTTAAGTCTTTAGTAATATTTTGGAAAATATAAAATCTTTGAGCATTACTTAAATTGTTTAATTTTTTTTCTCTGTTATTATTAAAAACATAGTCAACGAAATTTCTAAATTATAATTGAATTTTCGACCACTAAGTTACATAACCTAACGATTAATTATATAGAAATTTCTTAACGTATCAATACTAAACCGTATTGATAAAGCAAGTATTGACACTTATAAGAAATTTTTATTTATATCAGTTAAGAGGTTATTCGAATTATTATGTCATTTAAAAATTTTAATTATAAGTTGGACTATTTTTCACTTACAATTAACAGTTGTTATTAAGTTTCCAGTTTTGTGATTTGGTGTTTCAATTATGTATGTTAGTTCGTCTTCATTTTTTCTGTATATACTGATTGATATGTCTTTTTCTTTGTCTAGGAAAAATTGATTTAATAATACTTTTTTCATTTAATTACCGTTCATTTCTGTGTTTGTTTATATATTTAAATTAGAAAGCTGTCTTGTAATTGAAGATGTATTAAGCTTTCCATATTTTGATTAAGTTTTTTCTTATAAAAATTGGCAAGTATTCTATCTGTGTGAATATTGCCAATGTGGTTTGTATTAAAAACTAGTAATTATTATTGTACCATAATATTATATGCTTCTCAATATTATGCATACCATTTTTGATACTTTTTATTTAATTATTAGTGTTTTGGGCAAAACTGTTAATTTTTATTGAATGTGTTTGTGTGTGAAGGCATATGAGGTTATGTATATGAACGATTTTATATATATAATCAAAGGGACGTATGGAAAATATCTATAGGTTAATACAAAAGTAAAGAATGCAATGTCTTTTGCTGTAACGTTGTCGAGTTTCACGAAATTTGCGATTGCATAGTCACATGCATGCAAAAAGTCAATTGCACGAGAGTGTTCAGCCTCAGTACTAGCAGCATTTGCTTCATCCAGATAGTTGTATCTCTGATGATCCTTGCGTTTCACATCATTAACTAAGTTCACCTGATATCTTACGATGTCAATTGAATATTGATAAAAATTGTGATATAAGTATTTTATTATTTTTAGAGTATTTTCTGAAAGGGAATTTAGTGTATGAAGTATAAAGATGTAATTGAAAAAATGTCTTTGGAAGAGAAGGCAAGTTTGTGTGTTGGTAATGATTATTGGCATAGCCTTGAACTTGAAAAGTATGGGATTCCTAAGATTACTATGTCAGATGGACCTCATGGGTTGAGGGTTCAAAAAACTAAGGCTGATAATCTTGGTATAAATGAAAGTGAGATTTCTACGTGTTTTCCTGCTTCTGCTAGTTTAGGTAATACCTGGAATAGAGAGTTGATTTATTTATTAGGAAAAACTTTGGGAAAAGAGGCTAGAAAAGAAGAGGTTAATATTGTTTTAGGTCCTGCTATTAATATAAAGAGAAGTCCTTTGTGTGGTAGAAACTTTGAGTATTTTTCTGAGGATTCTTATTTAACAGGAATTCTTGGCATGGAATATGTGAAGGGACTTCAAAGTGAAAATGTTGGAGCTTGTGTAAAACATTTTGCTGTTAATAATCAAGAGAATAGAAGAAGAACTATTGATGTGGTTATTGACGAAAGAGCTTTGAGAGAAGTGTATTTAAAGGCTTTTGAAATGATTATAAAAAATGCTAAACCTTGGTCTATTATGAGTGCTTATAATAAGGCTAATGGCGAATATTGTAGTGAGAATCAACATTTATTGAATGATATTTTAAGAAAAGAATGGAATTTTGATGGGATTGTTATTTCTGATTGGGGTGCTGAAAATGATAGAGTTAAAGGATTGAAAGCTACTCATGAGTTGGAAATGCCTGGTGGAAGAGGTAATGGTGCCAAAGAAATTATTGAGGCTGTTAAGAATGGAGAAATTTCTGAAATAGAGTTAAATGAAGCTGTTGATAGAATTATTGATATTGCTAGAAAGGGAAGTAATCAGTTTGCATATGATGAAAAGTTAGGAGCATATTTAGAAATGAATAAAGCCGGTAAAGAAACATCTTTTGAATATGATCAGAAGGTTCATCATGAGATTGCTGAGAAAATTGCTAAAGAGACAATTGTATTATTAAAAAACGGTAATAATATTCTTCCTATAAAAAATAAGAAAATTGCTGTTATAGGTGATATGGCCAGAACTCCAAGATATCAAGGTGCAGGAAGTTCGACTATCAATCCATATAAGATTGAAAATGCTTATGATAACTTGGTTCAAAATGGAATTGATGTTGAATATGCTCAAGGATATGAAAGAATTGAGTCTGAAAATGATGAAAAGTTGAGAAGTGAAGCTGTTAAAGTTGCTAAGAATAATGACGTTGTACTTGTGTTTGCAGGCCTTACAGAGAATTATGAATCTGAAGGTGTTGATAGAGAAACTTTAGATATGCCTGAAAATCAAAATAAATTAATTGATGAAATTTGTAATGTTAATGAAAATGTTATTGTTGTTTTGTCAAATGGTTCTCCTATATTGATGCCTTGGAAAGATAAAGTTAAAGGAATTTTAGCAGGATACATTGGTGGAGAAGCTGGCGGAAAAGCTGTTGTCGATTGCATTCTTGGTAATGTGAATCCAAATGGTAAATTGGCTGAAACTTATCCTAATAAATTAGAAGATACTTCTTGTTTTAATAATTATCCTGGAAATGAAAAAACTGTTGAATATAAAGAGTCTGTTTATGTGGGATACAAATATTATGACAAGGTTGGAAAAGATGTGTTATTTCCATTTGGATTTGGTTTGAGCTATACAGAGTTTGAATATTTTGATTTGAAAGTTAATATTGAGAATGAAAAGATAGACATTAGATTTAAAATAAAAAATGTTGGAGATGTTGCTGGAAAAGAAATCGCTCAAATATATGTTAAGAAAGCTGATTCTGTAGTATTTAGACCGGATAAAGAATTGAGAGATTTTGCTAAGGTTGATTTAAATCCAGGTGAAGAAAAAGATGTTCATATAGTTCTTGATAGAGATTGTTTTGAATATTATGATATTGAAAATGATAGATGGCAAGTTGAGGCTGGAGAATATGAGATTTTAGTTGGAAAATCAAGTAGAAATATTGTTTTGAATGACAAAGTAGTAATTAATTCAGATGATGTTTGTGTAAAGAAAGAATTTTGCGAAAAATATTATACTGGTGATGTTCAAAACGTTACTGATGAAGAATTTGAAAAATTGATTGGAAGGAAGTTGCCAGATAAGGTTTTGAAGATTGAAGATATTACGGCTGAAAACACTTTGGAACAGATAAAAAATACTGCGATTGGTAAAGTGATTTATGATAATCAGATTGAGAAAATGAATAAATTATTGAGAGAGCAAAATGTTAATAAGGCAACTAAGGTTATGATGGATTTACAAAAACCATTAAAGAAATTTTATGAGAAAAAGAGTAGTAAAATTACAAAAGAAATGGTTGATGAATTGATTGCAATGGCTAAGAAAGGTGAGTTTTCAGAGAATAATGCATTTGTGAAAGAATATTTAAAGTAGTAAAAAGTTGGAATGAAGGGACTTGAAGATGATAAAAGCAGTTTTTATTGATATAGATGAAACACTAACAAATAGTCAAAGAGAGGTTACTGAAAAGACAAAATTAGAAATAAAAAAATGTGTAGAAAATGGTGTAAAAATAATTTTGACTTCTGGAAGATCTCGTAGAGAGGCTATGGATTTTCAAGAACAGATTGGCACAAATCCATATATAGTTTCTTCAAATGGCGCTTCTGCCTATGATGCAGAAAATGGAGTTGAAATTTATAATGAGAGAATTGATCCTCAAATGGCGCTTCAATTAATAAAACATTCAAGAGAGAATGGATATAGAATAAAATTGAACTATAAGGATCTTTTAGTTATGAATGAAGCTGCTTATCCAGATGAAAAGGACAAGGAAGTTTCTTATGAAGAATTAGAAAGGGTTGCAGTAGAGGAGCAAGTTGTTCAGTGTGTTATTACAAGTACTGATTTTGAGAAAATGAGGTTTTTTAGAGATTATATAAAAAATGAATGTGTAGGAATAGCTGTTGCAAATGAGTCTAAACGTTTTAAAAATCCTGATTTGAAGCCAAGTAGAAATTATTATTGCGATGTTACTTCTGTTAAGGTTTCTAAAGGAAATGCTGTTAAAGCTGTTTGTGAATATTTTGAAATTAAACCTGTAGAAATAGTTACAATAGGTGATGGAGAAAATGATTTGTCAATGTTTGAATTAACTCCAAATTCTGTTGCTATGGGAAATTCATTGCCTGAAATAAAAGAAAAAGCTAATTATGTTACGGCTTCAAATGATGAAGATGGGGTAGCTAAAGTGCTAGGGTTTATCATTAAAGTTAATGAAAAAGAGATGCCAATTTGAAATTGACATCTCTTTTTGTTGGTTAAAAGACTACGAATCAACTGTTTACACTCATAAAAACAAAGATTTCATTGCTCCATAACATCCAGCATAGGAAGAATTGCTTCCAAAAACATCCTAAAATTGCGTAAATGTTCAGCAAACTAAATCTTCTATAAATGGCTAAATACCAACAAAAGCTTAAACTTTCATAAATCTTCAAAAGTGCCTTTGCCGGCGCCTCATAACCCGGATACCAATAATTTGATACTAGACTCGGAAAATATAATAAAATGAAGCATTTGCTAGATTTTGGCAGGTGCTTTTTTCTTGCGTTTTCAAGTGAAAATGTCACACTTTGGTCATAATTATGGCGAGAGTTGACTGAGTTAGACAAGTTTTAACAATAAATTTGTTGGAATTATGCACAGGGAGTGGTATAATTGGGGCAATTGAGAGGAGAGAATAAACATGAGTTTAAAACATAGTAATGAAATAACACTAAAAATTAAATGTGAATTAGATAAGTTCTATAATATAGTAGAGGAAAAAGGCTTCAAAATAATAGATAAATTCTCAATGGATGATACATATTTCGTACCTGAAGAAGTGGAGTTAGGCAAGGTTAATACAAGAGATATTCTATCTAAAGCAGTATTGGTAAGAGATATTATAGGAAAAATGTCAAATAGAAGAACAAAACTAATAACATTTAAAATCAAAAACTTTGATGAGTCTGGCAATATATTAAATCAGGAAGCTGTTAATTGTGATATTCTAGAAATAGAGGATGCTAAGAAATTATTAAAAGCAATAGGGTACAAAGAAATTATGAATATAAAAGAAGATGATGTAGTATACGAAAAAGATGGATTTCAATTAGCAATTAAAGATATAAAAAATGGAGATAATTTGATAGAAATAGAAACAGAAGAAAACAAGGAATTAGATACTGTAGAAAAATTAATTCAAAAAGTTAATAAAATAGGGATACCAGTTTATACAGATAATTATTTTGTGAAAAAAGCGGAAATAGAATTAGATAAGATAATAAGTAAAAGTACTAATAAAGAAAGAGAAAAATCTTGTGGATGCATTATAATAAAGGGCAATAAAGTACTATTAATTAAGCAAACAAAAGGACATTGGGGATTTCCAAAAGGACATGTGGAAAAAAATGAAACAGAGATTGAAACTGCAATTAGAGAAGTAAAAGAAGAAACAAATTTAGACGTAGAAATTGATGCTAATAAAAGATATACAATGGAATATGTAACAGATAAAGGAAAACTAAAACAAGTAGTATTATTTATTGCCAAATGTATAGGTGGAGAGATAAAAGCACAGGAATGTGAAGTGAATGATATAAAATGGTTAGATTTCGATGAGGCAATTGAAACAATTACATATGATAATACTAGAGAATTATTTAAAGAAATACTTAAGGAGAGAAAAATATGAAAGTATTAACAATAAAACAACCTTGGGCAACACTAATAATGCAAGGAGATAAAAGATTTGAATTTAGAAGTTGGCGAACTAAATATAGAGGAGATTTATTAATACATGCAGGAAAAGGAATAGATAAAGAAGCAATGAAAAGATTAGCAAAATATATTCCAAAAGATATGCCAAGTGGAAAAATATTAGGAAAAGTAACATTAGTAGATTGCATAAAATGTGATGATGATTTCAAAGGAAAATGTTTAAAAGAGAATAAAGATGTTTATGCTAAAAGCACATTTATTGAAAAATTTGCATGGCAGCTAGAAAATGCAGAAGTATTTGATGAACCGATAGAGGCAAAAGGAAAATTGAGTTTGTGGGAGTATGATATATGAAAAATATAGAAAGATATTATAAAAATACAACAGATGCAAAACCTAATTATACTATAAAAAAATTTATTGAATTGAAAATCAAACCAGGAAATGCAATTGAACTTGGATGTGGAGCAGGAAGAGATACGGTATGTTTAATAAAAAATGGATGGAATGTAACGGGAATAGATAAAGAAAATGTTGAACCAAGAATTGCAGCAAAATTAGAAACAGAAGAATTAAAACAGTTTAAATTTTTAAAGCAAAAATTTGAGGAGATTGAATTAGAAAAAAATAATTTAGTAGTTGCCAATTTTAGTCTTCCATTCTGCAATAAAAATGATTTTAAAAAATTATGGAATAAAATAGATGATAGTATTTTAAAAGATGGATATTTTGTTGGTAATTTCTTTGGAGATAACGATGAATGGAAAAATACAAAAGAAGAAATGACCTTCTTAACAAAAGAACAGGTAATAGAATTATTTAAAAATTTTGAAATTATAGAGTTTAAAGAAGTAGAAAAAGATGATTTTACCGGTTTAGGGAAAATGAAACATTGGCATATATTTAATGTAATAGCAAAGAAAAAGAGGAATGCTGTGATATGGATATACCATCATTCTTAAGGTCAAAAAGTAGTTCAAATAGTTCAAACGACCTTGATATACCTTGCTTCTTAAGAAAGAATAAGGTAGTAAATTCAGAAAGCAAACCAATAGAAGTTAAGAAAACAAATAAAGAGATACTAGAAGAGAAGATTGATGAATACTACAAAGTATTTGTTTCTCAAAATGAAAAATCAATACTAACATTTTTATTATATGCTATATACTATTTAAAAAAGAAAAAAAATAATTTCAACTACAATGATTTATTAAGATTCTTAAAGAATCATAAACAAGAATTATTAGAAAATGAATTATATTTAAAACTTCTATGTTTATGTTATAAACAATTAGAAGATAACAGATTTCTTGATAAAAGGGAAACATTGGAGTTAATGAATGAAAACTTTAGAAAGATAGCAGTAACTAATTTAAAAATAAGTGTAGAATTTAAAGAGCTATCTGAAGATGAAATAAAAACAATAGTTGAAAATGACAAAGTAGTTGAGAATATTGATAAAGCGATAGAACATTTAATAACAGCAAATCATTCATTGGTAAGCTGGATGAAATAAATGATTTCTATTTTGGAAAAAACAATAACATAATTAAATAAAAACTTTCTTTTTTAGAAATAATATGATATAATAGTATTATAATCTAAAAAGGAGAGTTTTTATTATGTTAGGAGATAGAATTAAGTTATATAGAGAAAACAAAAATATGACTCAAAATGACCTCGCTGATATTTTGGAGGTTAGTGCTGGTACAGTTTCAAAATATGAATCAGGTAACTTAGAGCCTAGTATTGAATCGATAAAAAGATTAGCTGAAGTATTTGAAATATCAATTGATGAATTATTAAATGACAAAGAAGATAAATTTGATATTTCTAAAATAAATGTATTAGATATACTTAGAGAACAAAAAGAAATGAAATTAAAAGGAAATTTATATCACCAAACTCAAGTTTCATTTGCATATAATACAAATCATATTGAAGGAAGTACATTAACAGAAGACCAAACAAGATATATTTTCGAAACAAATACTATTTTATTTGAAGGTGATACAGTTGCAAAAGTAGATGATATATTAGAAACAGCTAATCACTTTAAACTAGTTGATTATATGTTAGATGTAGCAGATAAAAAATTAACTGAAACAATGATAAAAGAATTTCATAAGATTTTGAAAGATGGCACTTCTGATAGTAGAGTAGAATGGTTCAGTATTGGAGAATACAAACAAAGAGCTAATACAATAGGAAATGGCATTAAAACAACGTCACCAAATAATGTTAAAAAAGAAATGTCAAAATTAATGGATTGGTATAATTCACTTAAACAAGTAACGGCAAAAGAAATAATAGAATTTCATTACAGATTTGAGAGTATACATCCATTTCAAGATGGTAATGGTAGAATAGGAAGAATTATTATGTTTAAAGAATGTTTGAAAAATAATATTATTCCATTCATTATACAAGATGCAGATAAATTGTTTTATTATAGAGGTTTGAAAGAATACAAAAGTGAAAAAGGATATTTAACTGATACATGTTTAAATGCACAAGATCAATATATCAAAATGATGGAATATTATTTGAAACAATCTAAAGGCAGGTAACTGAAGTGATAAAATAAATGTAGACACAAAAAAACGTGTTTACATTTATTTTTTTGATATAATGAATGAGAAAGGAGAGGGATTTATGCCAAGAATTAGAAAAGAACCTAATAGGTATTGGTCAAAAGAAGAAAAATTAAGAATAATTAATTTAGTGCTTAATGACGGATTATCAACAGAGCAAGCAGCCAAACAAGAAGATATTTCTGGAGGAATGTTAAGGAATTGGATAAAACAATATTTAGAGCAGGGTGAAAATGCATTAGAAAACAAGAAAAAACCAGGGAATCCACTAATAAAATATTCTAGACGAAAAGAATTAACACAAATAGAACAGTTAGAATATGAAAATATGAAATTAAGAATTGAGAATGAAAGATTAAAAAAAGGATACATTTTGAAAGGAGATGGTTCAGTTGTAATCTTCAAGTAATAAAAGAAAGAGAATTTGAAATAGTATTAGAATTAAGTAAAGAATACAATATAAAATCACTATGTGAATATATGAATATTTCCAAAAGTGGATATTACAAATGGTTAAAAAATATTGGTAAATTAAATAAATATGAAATAGATAGATTAGAATTACAGAAATTAATAGAAGATATACATAGAAGAAAACCAAGTTATGGATATAGAAGAATAAATGCGAAAATACTAACTGAAACTGGCTGGATAGTAACATATAATCTTGTTCATAAAGTATGCAAGTCATTGAATATAAAGTCAAAAGCAAGACATTACAGATACAAACGATCAGGAGAAGAATCATTAAAATATGCTAATATAATTAAAGGAAATTGGAAAACAACACGTCCATTTGAAAAAGTAGTTTCAGATACTACAACGTTTTGGTTTAAAAGAAAACAATATGATTGGACATTTTATTTAGATGTATTTAATAATGAAATAATAGGTTCTGATGTTAGAGAAAGTAAATATGGAGCAAATGTATTGAATCATAGGCTTGCTTTAAATGAAATGTTAAATAATAAAATAAAAAGAGGATATAAAGACCTTGAAACAATTTTTCACACAGATCAAGGTGCAATATACTCCTCACTATCTTTTAACAATATACTTAAAGATTTCTTTATTACCCGTTCTATGTCTAGAGCTGGAACTCCAACTGATAATCCAGTAATAGAATCAAAAAATGGTTGGTTAAAGAAAGAAATGTATATTGACTTTGATATTAATAATTATAGCACAGTTCAGGAATTTATAAAAGAGATAGTAGAAGACAATAATAATTATAGACCAAGTTATGCATTGAATTATAAAACCCCAGTTGAGTATAAAGCTCAACTAGGGTTTGCATAGCGTCTGATTTTTTGTGTCTACTTTTTGTTGACAACTTCAGCAGGTAACCCCTGCTTTTTCTGTATCCAAAATGTATACATCATGTATCCATAAACCTCCATAATTTTTAACGGCGAAAAAACGGCGAAAATCTCAAAAATGGAAAATAAGGGGTAATATTGCAAAATAAGATACACTAAAATAAAACAATTAAATACTTACAGCTGTAACACTTAGCACAATTTTAAAATAATTCAAAGTAAATGGCAAAATAAGCAAGAGTACTCTCATAACCCGAAGGTCGTAAGTTCGAGTCTTACCCCCGCAACCAAAAATTTAACTAGAGTCGCAAGAGATTGCAGACTCTTATTTTTTTGACCTTGACGTAATTTTGACGTAAATGGGGACAGCTTGGGGACACAAGCCATCAAACCCCTTTAGAATAGATTAAAACACGAGGTTTAAATTTAAAAAAGCAATTTTTGTGATTATATAAAAAAAGAGTGATTAGTTTTTATCTACTAATAAGTTTTGCAAGATTAAACCTGCACTTCTGTTATGAGAAGCAAGAGGATGGACGTAAAAATTAAATGTTGTGCTTATTTGAGCATGTCCTAATCTTGCAGCTACAACTGCTACATCTACATTCTGAGAAATAAGGAGAGTAGCGTTTGTATGCCTAATTCCATGAAAATTAATTACAGGTAGTCCAATTTTTCTGATAAATTTACCAAACCACTTACTAACAGTATCTGGATGCATAGGTTTACCATCATCTTGAACAAATAACCTATCAGAATTGTTCCAAAATTCGCCACAAAGCTCTTTTTGATTATCATACCATATTTTATATTCTTCTAACATTTCAATAACTGAATCAGGAATTGAAACGTTTCTGTATGAACTTGATGTTTTAGGCTCTTTTGTATAAACACCTTTTTCAGGAAGATATTGACTTGCTTTGTTTATAGCAATTTCTTTATTTTTAAAATCAATATCATTCCATTCAAGTCCCATCAGTTCTCCAAGTCTTGCACCAGTAAATACATCTAAAATGATAGCAACTTTGTATTTAATTTCATTTTCCTGTAACTCATTTAAGCTATTTAAAAGTAATTTACATTGTTCATCATCATAGAATTTACGTTGAACTCTTGAAGCTCTTGGTGGCTGAACTCTTTCTGCTGGATTAAATGGTATTAGTTGCCAATATACTGCTTTGTGTAACATGGAACTTATTAATCTATGATGTTCTAGAATAGTTTTTTTAGATAATGGTTTTAAAGTTCTTTCTCCATTATTTTTAGCAAGTCTTTTTATTTGAGTATCTTGTTCTAGCATATCATATAATTTCATAAGATCTGTAGGTTTGATTTTTTCTAGTGTAAAAGAGCCTAAATATGGTAAAATTCGGGTTTCTAACATTCTAACATATCTTTTATAGGTTGATGGTGCTAACTCTTTTTCTCCATAATTTACTTGCCATAAATGGAAAAATTCTTCGAATGTTACAGGCTTTCCTTCTGGAACAAGTCCATGATTTGCCTCTGTTACAAATTCAGCAAGTGCAACTTCTGCATCTTTGCGAGTTCCATGAATAGTTTTTGTTCTTCTAGCTCTTGAACCATCTAGATTTTTACCAGTTGATACTACTAATCTGTAAGTATTTTCACCTCTTTTTTCAATACTCCCAGCCATTGCCTTTTTCACCTCCTTTCAGGCATACCTATGGGTGGGAGAGGCTAGTATCTAAATAATATTACATATGTTTTTCATCATATTTATCAAATTTATCAACGCTTTTTTGCATCCACTCATTTAAATCACTTTCAGAAAGTTTTCCTTTTTTGTATCTTTTTAAATATAATTGAGCTTGTTGTTTCCATTGTGTAAAATATGTAGCTTTTTCACTATAAGGATTTATTTTACCTCTTTGCATTTGCATTAGTATTCTTTGATATGTTTTCTTATATAATTTATAAGCATCAACTTCACCAATATTCTTTTTAAATGTTTCTGCAGCACCTTTTATTCTACATGACTTTTCTTTTTCATAATAAATAATATCGCAATATATTTCAGATTCTTTAGATGTAGGAATAAAATATTTACCACAATTTTGACATTTCTTTATTGTTACATATGTATTCATAGCAATTTCTTCTAAAGAAACAAATACTATATTAGAAAGACAAGAAGAATGATATATATTACTTGTTTTATAACTTAACTTGCCATCTTTAATACTTTTTCTAACTTTTGAAGGATTTGCTAAATTTGGGTTTAAACCATCTGTGCCATTAACAAATAATGTATTAAAAAATATATTAGTTTGATTAGTGTAGTTGTATAAATCATTTTTTAATGCATGTGCAATAAACTTAATATGTGGAAGCTCATCCTTATAAAATTCTGAGTCATCCAAGTGATAAACAAAATCAACACAATCTCTAATTTGTTTTTGTAATTTAACTATTTTATCTTTTGATTCTTTATGTACAGCTGAAAAAAATTCAAAGAAATCCATTGATGAGTCATCATTGTTTTTGGCAGTATTTGAATATTCTTTTAGAAGTTCCATCCCATAAAAAGCAAAAAATGTTGTATATGAAGAAAGTACATCAGAGAAGTCAGCATTTAAAAATCTAACTAAGAACATTCCATATCTTTCTTCTATAGGATGTGCATAATCTCGATAAATTTTTGAGTAACTAGGTTTTGCAAATTTAGACATTTCATTTGCTAGTAGTACTTCTTTATATTTGTTATTTATATTTTGAACAAATGCCAAGTTACAATTTATTAAAGGTGTAACATAGTATTCTTTTTTTTCTTTTTTATTAAACCAAATACCAAATCCGTGACTACTTGGTATTATTGGACTTTTAAACATTTGTTAACAACTCCTTTTTAAATTTTGTGAGAAATTTAAAAAAATGTTTATGAATTTCCTTGACTTTTTATGAAAAGGTATATATAATGTGATTGTAAAAAATAAAAAACATCTAATGCGAATTTCTCACAACTTCATTTTACAATAAATAAAATAAAAAATCAATAGATATAATAATTTTTTACAAAAGTTTTTAACTTATTTTATAAAAATAAGAATTTTAGAGGAAAGGAGGAAATCTATCAGTGGTACAAGAAGTAAAAAGGACAACATTAACGATGAAAGAGGCAGCAGAATATTTAGGAATATCATATTGGCTCATTAATCAATTAGCAAAAAGAAAACAAATACCTTATTCCAAAGTAGGTGGAAAGTTTCTATTCAGAGTTAAAGCATTAGATGAGTATCTAACACAAAAAGAAGAAGCTTCAGTACAATAGAGAAAGAGAAGTATGGTACAAGTACAGTGGCTAAAGGTCTATACAGATATTTTTGATAATGAAAAGATGAAAAAACTACTAAGAAATAGGGATGGGGACGCTTATTTTAGAGTATGGATTCAACTTTTAACATTAGCAGCAAAAAGTAATCAACATGGATCTATCTTACTTGGAGAGAATATTCCAATGACAAAGTATGATCTTGCAAAGGTTATGCACAAAACATTGAATAAATTAGAGAAGATTATACAAAATTTATACGAACTTGATATGATTTTTTTCGACAATGATACTATTTGTATAAAAAATTGGGATAAATACCAAAGTGCTGATAAGCTAGAAAAAATGCAAGAATCAAACAGAAGAAGACAAAAAGAATATAGAGATAGACAAAAGAATAGTAACGTTACAATAACGTTAAGTAACACTGAAGATAAGAGTAGAGAAGATAAAGATAAGAATAGAATAGATATAGAAAACGAAAGTGGTTTTAAAGAGTAAAAGTGATTATTATGAAAAGAAAACTAGTAGGAAAGGAGGAAATATGACACAGACAGCTATTTTAAATAAAGTTAAATGTAAATTCTGTGGTAAAGAATTAGAACAAAAAGGTATGTCGTTTCAATTGGAAGATAAGCAATTTTCAATAAATGGGCAAACGGAAAGATGTGACTGCGAAGCATCAAAGAAATATTGGAAACAAGTAGAAGAAGAAAAAAAGCAGGAACAGATAAAAGCTGAAATCCAAAGAAAAAACGATGTTATTAGCAAGTTATATGCAAATAGTAAAATGAATATAAGACTGAAAACCTATAGCTTTGACAACTATAAAATAACTTCAGATAATAAAAAAGCATTAAATAAAACTAAAGAATATACAGATAACTATATAAAAAACATTAAATAAAACTAAAGAATATACAGATAACTATATAAAAAACATTGAAAAAGGTAGTTTGTTTATAACAGGTGGAGTAGGAACTGGAAAGACACATTTAGCTGCAAGTATTGCAAATGAATTAATAAAAAATGAAATACCAGTTGTATTTGGAACGTTAATAAATTTATTAAATGATATTAAAGATAGTTATAGTTCAGATGGTGAAAAAGAAGGATATATTATTGAAAGATATTCTAAAGTAAATATGTTAATAATAGATGACTTAGGCAAAGAAAGACCAAGTGAATGGACACTAGAAAAATTATTTACAATAATAAATAATCGTTACGAAAATAATCTGCCAGTAATAATAACTACAAATTATAATCGAGATAAATTAAGAGAGAGACTTGCAAATAATAAGAATTATGAAATTGCAGATTCAATAATATCAAGATTATATGAAATGTGTAAAGGAATTGCTATATATGGCAATGATAAAAGAAAAGAGTTAGTACAAAGTCCGCAAAACTAAAAATACTAACCCAATGATTATGTATTTATTTTAATATATATTTGAAAAAATGTAAATAGATGGAGGTAAAAAAATGAAAATAGATTATGAAAAATATGGAGATTATTATGTGCCAAAAATAGGTTTTAGGAAAAGAAATAATAAATATGAAGCATTACCATTAAGTAGATATGGTAGGGCATATTTAAGATATTTAAAAGAAAATAAGAGAGGTTTATATACTGAATTGCTATTAGAAGATAAGCTATATGATGAAGTATATGAACAAGATTTACGAGCACAAAATATGGAAAAAAGCATCATAGAATTTATGAAAAAGAAAGAAAATGTTACTGAAGAATTGAAAGAAAAAGATCAAATGGAATGGGTTGGTTTAATGAATAATATTAAACATTCTGCAGTAGAAATTGTAATGAAAGAATTACTAAAATAAGTAAAAAATGCCTAAGTTTTTAATAAAAATTTAGGCGTTTTTTCATGTCAGGGGAGTAAATATATTGTACTAACAAGCAATGAATTTCGCCAGCTCGAAATTCTTTATGGGGAAATTCCCCAATCCCCTTTTTAAAAAGAAAGTGAGGTGAAAAATTTAATGGCAACAACAAGTTTATGGAAGGTGGAAAATAGAGTAGATCATGTATTAAATTATGCAACTGATAAAGAGAAAACAAGAAATGAATCTTATAATAATTTTAATAATAGATTTTATAGTATAAGTCAAACAATTAACTATGCAACTAATCCAGATAAAACAGAAAAGCAATTTTATACTACAGGAATAAATTGCAATGTTGAAGATGCAATTAAACAAATGGAGTTTACAAAGAGAAGGTTCAAAAAGGAAAAAGGCATACTTGCTTTTCATGGTTATCAATCTTTTAATGAAGGTGAAGTTACACCAGAAATTGCTCATGAAATTGGAGTAAGACTTGCAGAAGAAATGTGGGGAGATAGATTTGAAGTTGTAGTATCTACCCATTTAAATACAGACCATATTCATAATCATTTTGTAGTAAATTCTGTTTCTTTTAAAGATGGTAAAAAATATTATAGCAACTTATCAAATACTGCCTTACTAAGAAAAACATCAGATTATTTGTGTGATGAATATGGGTTAAGAGTGTTAGAAGAAAAAACTTGTAAATCTGGTATAAATTTTGAAAATTTTTATAAAAAGTCTATAAGAGATTCAGATTATTATAAGTTCGCCAAAGAAGATATAGATTATGCAATAAAACACTCTTATACTAAAAAGGAATTTCACGACTATCTATCATCAATGGGATACAGTTATTATTATAGGGCAGACAAGCTATGTATTAGAAGAGAACCATATAAAAGAAATATTAGAGTTGAAAGAGCTTTTGGAGAAGATTATTCAATAGAAGGAATAACACGTAGAATATTAGAAAATGGTTTTGCTAGAGAAGAAATAATAGTTCCATATAAGATAACGAAAGCGACAAAATATTACACAACAAGAAAAAATCTTAACAAAGTATATAAACCTAAAGGCATAATTGCATTATACTACTACTATAAGTTTTTATTGGGATTTTATAAGAAAAAGAATGTACCATACAAACTAGCTCCAGAAATGAGAGCAGAAATTAAGAAGATGGATCATTATTCAGAACAAACAAGATTTATATGTAAGTATAAGTTGGAAACAACAAAAAATATAGAAGATTTAAAAGAAAATAAACAGCAAGAAAAACAAAAATTATTAAATACTAGAAATAGGCTATATTATAAAAGAAGTAATATAGAAGATGTTGCTGAAAAGGAGAAAATAACTAAGTTAATAATAGCAGTTACTGCAGAATTAAAAAATTTAAGAAAGGAACTCAGGTTATGTGATGAAATTTATGATAATTCAATTAAAATAAAAAAGCAACTCAAAGATATGGATAAAAAAGAGCAGGAAAAAGTAAAATTAAAAGAAGAACAGGAAAGAATACGAAAAGAAAAGAAGAAAAAAGACAGAAGATATGATAGGTAGAGCTGATAGAGAAATCTATCAGCTTTTGTTACAAACATATTAAATTTATTTTACAATTTTGTAATAATTAACAATTTACAATTAAAGTATGTTAGTATGTATACATACATACTAAAGAAAGGGGGCGATTTATTGATTTCAACCCAAAAAAGTGAATATGGAGAGCTACTTACAAGACTTATTAAAGATAAAAAAATGACTCAATCTGATTTTTATAATAAATTAGGAATAAAAAAGCCATATTTTTATGACATTATAGGGGGAAAGATAAATCCGCCGCCACCTGAGACTCAAATAAAAATATTAGGTATTTTAAAACCAAAAGAAAATGATAAAAAAGAACTTTTAGATATTGCTGCTAGGGCAAGAAACGAAATACCTGCAGATATAAAGTTATATTTAGAAAATAGTAGCAATTCAATAAAAGAAATAAGGAAAAATTCAGAGTATAAGAAATTTTTAAAAGAAATAGTAGATAAAGGAGATAAATAATTATGATTAGAACTGATATTATAACAACAATTGGAAGAAAATATTTAACGAGCAATATTGAAAACGAAGAGTTTAGTTATGGAAAAGCACTTAAATCCATAGGAAAAGATTATACTGAATTTTTATCTGATGATGCAAAAAGGGTATATAAAAATTTAGATATTAGATTTGCAAGTGAGAAATTATCTATTCTTGTTGAAACGAAACAAAATTTAACAGAAAAAGAGATAAAAGATGGAATAATACAGTTGCAAAATTATATAAATTTTGAAAATGAATATTCTAATAACCAAGTAATAGCGATTTTAGCAAGTACTAATCAAGATAAAATATATGTATGGTATGATATAGCAGAAAAAATTTCTGTGGAAAATTGTCAAAAAACAGAAAGAAAGTTAAAAACTTTTAAGGAGTATGAGAATATATTTTTTGGAACAAAAAATGATAAGTTAAAAATAATACAAAATACATATGATTTAAATGAATTACTACATAAATATGGCATAAAAGAAAAAATAAGAAGCCAATTTGTTGGAACTTGTTTATTAGCTTTAAAAAACGGATTGATATATAAAAACTTAAGTACAACTCAAATTATTGCTGGAGTTAAAGAAAATTTATCAAAATTATTAAACAATAATTTAAATAAAGCTAGAAAACTAGTATTATTGGATAATAATGTATTAAATTCACAAGATGTAACAGATTTAAAAAATGAACAAATGCAAGAAATATTAAATACAATAAAAGACAATATACTTCCATTTATAAATGATGAAAGCACACAAGGACAAGATCTATTAAATTTGTTTTTTACTACTTTTAACAAATATGTTGGTAAAGCAGATAAAAATCAAGCATTTACTCCAGACCATATAACTCAATTTATGTGTCATGTTGTAAATGTGAATAAAAATTCTAGAGTATTAGATCCATGTTGTGGTAGTGGAGCTTTCCTTGTAAGAGCTATGACAGAAGCTATGGATGATTGTGATACAAAAAAAGAAAGAGATGAAATTAAAGCAAGTCATATTTTTGGAATTGAATATGAAGATGTTGCTTTTGGATTATCTACAACAAACATGCTAATACATGGAGATGGAAATTCAAATATAATTCAAGGAAGCATGTTTGAAAAAGAAGAATGGATCGCAGATGCTAATATTGACATTGTTTTAATGAATCCTCCATATAATGCAACTAGAAAACAAAGTCAACCAGAATACGTAAAAAACTGGAACGACAAAATAACATCGGATCCATCAAAAGGATTGCACTATGTTTATTATATAGCAAATCTTTTAAAAAGGGGAAAACTAGCAGTATTATTACCTATGCAATGTGCGATAGGAGCCTCTGGAGATGTAAAAATGTTTAAAGAAAAAATGCTTGAAGAAAATACTTTAGATGCAGTATTTTCACTACCATCAGATATGTTTTATCCAGGAGCTAATGCAGTTGCATGTTGTATGATATTTAATTTAGGAGTTAGACATGATAAAGCACCAATCAAAGAAACATTCTTTGGATATTTCAAAGATGATGGTTTTGAGAAAAGAAAGAATTTAGGAAGAGTAGAAAAAGAAGATGGATTATGGAAAAAGATTGAAAAAAATTGGTTGGAGTTATATCGAAAAAGAAAAACAGAAATAGGGTATTCTGTTACTAAACAAGTAACTGCTGAGGATGAATGGTTAGCAGAAGCATATATGGATACAGATTATTCAAAATTAAAAGAAGAAGATTTTCAAGTAGTACTAAATCAATATTTAGGATATTTGATGAGTAATGGGAGAATGGAATGATAGTTGATGATTTATTTTATGTATATAGTGGTAGCAAACTAGATTACGGAAAACAAACAGAATCAGTAGATGGTATAAATTTTGTATCAAGAAATTCAAATAATAATGGAGTTGTTGGAAGAGTAATATTAGAGGAAGGAATGAAGACTTTTAAAAAAGGAGATATAACTGTTCCTTTAGGTGGTTCATATTTACTTTCTGCTTTTGTTCAGGATGAGGATTTTGTTACAGCACAAAATGTATGTGTATTAAGACCTAAGAAGAAAATGACAGAAATTGAAAAATGGTTTTATTGTTACGCTTTAAGACTGAATAGATTTAAATTTTCGGCTTTTGGAAGAGAAGTAAATAAATATATAAAGGAAATAGAATTACCGAATAAAATTCCAGATTGGGTATATTCGCATAAAATAGAAAAGATAGAAACTACAAATGGTAACAAATATAAAAAGCTTGATATAGAATCGTGGAAAGAAATAAAGGTAAAAGAATTATTTGATGTTGTGGGCTCTAAAACAACACCTGTCAATAAATTAGAAGAGTATGGTTATGGAAAATATCCATATATAACCACTCAATCAAAAAATAATGGAGTTGCAGGTTCATATGATTTTTATACAGAAGAAGGTAATGTCCTAACAATAGATAGTGCTGTATTAGGGTATTGCACTTATCAAGAATTTAATTTTTCTGCATCAGATCATGTTGAAAAATTGATACCTAAATTTAAGATGAACAAATATATAGCTTTATTTTTTGTAACGTTAATTAATAAGGAAAATTTTAGATATAATTATGGGATAAAATATAATCAAGGCAGAATACGAGAAACAATTATAAAAATACCAGTTGATAGAAATAATAATCCAGATTTTGTATATATGGAAAAATTTATAAGAGAGCTACCATATGGTGATAGAATATAGAAATTATAATAAAAAATGTGATGTGAACGATTTAGAGAACATCACATTTTTTATTTTTAAATACATTTGACAAATAAATAAAAATATGATACAATAATTTTGTACAGTACAAAGGAGGTTTAAAATGGAAAATTCAATATTTGGTAATAGAGTAAAAAAGCTAAGAATTGACAATGGATATAGTATGCAGGATTTAGCAAACAAAATCAATGTTACAAAGAGTAGTATTAATATGTGGGAGAATGGAGGAAGTATTCCAAAAGATAATATTCTAATAGAATTATCAAAACTATTTAATGTGTCAATAGACTACTTATTAGGAAACGAGGAAAGAGAAGAACAAGTTCCAGAGAATAAAACATTACACTATATTCAAAGAAACTTAGAAAAATTGGACAAAGAAAAGCTAAGCAAAGCAGAGCAAGTGTTAAAAGCTGTATTTAATGATATTTTTGAGGATGATGAAGATGAAGATGATAGAGAAATATAAGCCAGATTTTGAAAAGTCATATGCAGCAGCTAACAATATTCTAGTATCTTCAGATGTTTTAACAATGTTTCCCTTTAAAACAAAAGATATTTTAAAAATGGAAGATAATATAATATGCTGTTCATATAAAAAAGCAAAAAAATACAATGTAAATATTGAAGATTTTGGTAGCAAATCTGCAGTTTTGATTAAGCAAGGAGATAACAAAATTATTTTCTATAATGAAGAAGAATTAATAGCAAGAATAAGATTTTCAATATTGCACGAGTATGGACATTATAAATTGCAACATGATCTAGATACAAAAGATGAAGAGATGTATAAAAAGTTTGAAGTTGAAACAAATTATTTTGCTGCACAATTACTAATGCCAGAGCAATTAATAAGAGAATTGCAGTCAAGAGGAAAAAGAATAACAAAAGAATTTTTAATAGAATTGTTCGAAGTTTCTGAAATGGCTGCACAAAAAAGAATTAATACTTTAAATAAAAACCTTATTTTATCAGAGCAAGAAAGATATTTTGACGATTTAATTATACAAAAATATAAAAATTGGTTAGATAGTAAGGTGCCACCATTAAACTCTTTTAATATGTTTTTTGATGAATATGAAAGACAACAAGAAAGAGAAAGATGGATGTATAAGTAATGATATAAAAACCACATAAGAAGAAAAATCGCCCAATGTTAACCATTGAACGAATAGAAAAAGACCTGATAATCTTTTATTTGTTCCATTATAACATATTTCTTCTTTAAATTACAAGGGGCTGAAAGGAGTTTTTTGAAATTGTGATTTGGTTTTATATAAAAATTAAAGGAGGAATAGAAAATGAGTAAAAAGGATATTGCATGGGACAATGCACATATAGTTAGAGGTAAAAATTCAAATTTATATAGAAAAGATGATTATGGAAATTTAATGTATAAACCATCATATGGAAAGAAAAGTGAAATGGGATGGGAAATAGACCATAAACATCCAGTATCAAAAGGTGGAACAGATAAATCAAATAATCTGCATGCAGTGCAATGGGAAGAAAATAGGCAAAAGAGTAACAAATATCCTTATAAAGGATAGAAAGGAGAAAAAGATGGACAAAAAACTTAAAGAAAAAATAGAAAAAATAGAAGAAATTGTTCAATTAGATTTTGAACATGATAATAAGTTATTCATTGATCCATATAGGATAGATGAAAAAAGAGGCGAACTATATAAAAGAGCGAAAGAAAAGATATTAAAATACTTTGATATATTCTTTTATTCAGTAGAACACAATTTAAGATATAATGCAGTAAAGATAGGAGAACATTTACATGAAATAAATGCAACAAAATTAGGATATACAAGTAAGGAAGATAAACCAAAAGGTAAAGGCTTTTGCCAAAAAGATTTATTAGTTATATTCGATGAGGCAATTAAAATTAAAGATTATATAAAGGACATGCCCGATATACTTGTATTAGCAGAAAACGTTGGACCAGATAAAGTCTCTGATTTAACAACAAATATAATATATGAGGAATTACTTGAGTTTACAATAGGCATTATTGTTAAATATGACTTAGATATTGAATTAAAAAAGAAAAGAAAATGGATATTTGATGTTGATGCACAAGAATGGTACAAAAAAGAAATATTAGTACCTTGTATAGATAATGAAGAAATACTATTTATACCTGATAAATTAGCCGCATCATATGAAATATTTTCTTATGGAAATGTATATAATCAGTTAGTTTATCCGTTTTATAAGAATAATACTGCTATACATAGGTTAGTTAGGTTACTTAAAAATAAAGAAGAAAGACCTGATTGTAAAAAAATTAAGCAAAAATATCCAATGAGAAGAGAAACTGTTAAAAACTTTAAGCAAGAATATACAGAAAAATACGAAGAATACAAAGCTGAAATGATAAGAGACTACTGGAGACAATAAAAAAGTAATTAAGATGCACTTTAAAATAGAGCATCTTAATTTTTTATAAATTTAAAAATAACTATTGACACAAATGACACATTGTGTTATAACATGAAACATAGACACGAACAGCAAACCTTAAAAGATTATGAAAAATGTATTTATAATTCTGGAAAATAAACGTATAGGTAAGTTTATAGGTCCGAATATTGTGTCTTGTGTTAGAGCCACTAACAGCAATATATTATCAGAAAATTGGTATGTCAGTTGCCTATACAATTGGCGTCAGTCTATAATGTGGCTCGTTATTTTTTTTATGGAAGGAAAGTGAGAGTAATGAGTTATTTAGAAAATCTTGAAAAAAATACTACAATAACAAATACAAAAGGCGGAAAATATTACGCTGGCACTTATGATGCAAATTTAGATATTTTTGCAGGAATGTCAAGATATGATGATACTGATGAAATAATAAGTAAATATAAAAAAGCATTGGCTGAAGATAAAACTCTAGCTCTTGCTAATTTGTTATATTTATTAGATATAAGAAATGGAAAAGGTGAAAGATTGTTATTTAAAACAATTTTTAGATACTTATGCCAAAATGAAAAAGATTTGGCTTTAATAGTGTTGCCTAAAATTCCTGAATTTGGTAGATGGGATTACGTTTTAGAAGGATTAGATACACTAGTAGATAAAGAAGTTGTGGCAATGATAAAAGAACAATTGGAAAAAGATAAAACAAGTGAAAATCCATCTTTATTAGCTAAATGGTTACCTTCTCATAGAACTCATAATGTAAAAAATGAAATAGCAAAAGATCTAATCAAAAAATTAGGAATTAATGAAAAAGAATATAGAAAAACTTTAACAGAAATAAGAAAAAAATTAAAATTGATAGAAACTAATCTTACTAATAAAGATTATGAAAATATCAATTTTGAAAGTGTGCCTACAAAAGCAATGCTAAAATATAAAGAAAGCTTTAATAGAAATTGTAATGAAAAATATCTTAAATATTTAGATGCAGTAAAAAGAGGAGAAAAGAAGATAAATACAACTGGGTTATATTGCTATGAAATAGTTAGAAATATAATTTTGGGATTACCTGTAGATAGAGATTTACTTAATGTTATGTGGGAAAATCAAAAGGATATACTAAATGGATATGACAAAAATATAATGGTAATTGCTGATACATCAGGTTCAATGCAATCACCTAATAATTTGCCATTATCTAATGCAGTTGGTTTAGCTATATATATATAGCAGAAAGAAATAATGGAGCTTTTAAAGATCACTTTATAACATTTTCTGAAAATCCACAAATGAGACATATTGTCGGTAAAGATATTGTTGATAAAGTTAGTAGTTTTGAATGGGAAGTTGCAAATACAGATATAGATAAAGTATTTGAATTATTATTAAATACAGCAGAACAAAACAGAACAAAACAAGAAGAATTACCATCACATTTAATAATTATTTCAGATATGGAATTTGATGAAGGAGTATATTCAAAACAAGGCACAAATTTTGATGGATGGAAGAAAGTCTTTGAAGAAAAAGAATATAAATTACCTAAGATAATATTTTGGAATGTTGCAGGAAATACAATGGGGGTGCCAGCAACAAAATTTGATAAAGATGTTGCTATGGTAAGTGGTTTTTCAACAGCTATTTTAGAAAACATTTTAACGCTTGAAAATTATACCCCAATTGATATTATGCTAGATACTCTTGAAAAATATGTAAAAATTCTTCAAGAGGAGGTAGCATAAGATGAAACGTTTTATAACAGTTAGAATGTGGGAAGAAACAAAAGATAAACTTGAGCAAGTTAGAATTGATAAATGCATGAAGGAGAAAAAAATAGTTTCCCTTGCACAGGTAATAGATGAATTAGTAGATGAATATTTAAAAAAACAAAAAAAATAGATGGGAAACTATCTATTTTTTTATATTTTAAAGTGCAATTTTACATTTCGAAGTGCAAAAATTGCACTTTAAACATTGATATTGCATTTAATATTTGCTATAATATATATGTAGGAGGTATTTCTAATGGATAAAAAAGAAGATTGGAATTTAGAATTATCAGAGTATATAAAGCAAGGTGAACCAAATATAGTAGAAAAAACAAAAACATGGGAAACGGCTATAGGTCTACAAAAAGTAGATGGATTAAAAACTTCAAAATATTTAATTAAAACTGCAAAAGATCATATTGAGGGGAATATAGATATTAATGAAGCAAAAATAAGAATAGATGAATACTATGAGGCACAAGATAGTAGAAAGAGCATTGAAAAAGAAAATGAAGAGGCAGATAAGGTTGCAGTAAGAATAACAGAAATATTAAGTGAACAAGCATTTAATTTTTCACCAGCAGAGTTATTAAATATTCATAGAAGATTATTTAAGGATATATTTAATGGAGCAGGAGTTTATAGAGATTATAATATCAAAAAAAAGGAATGGGTATTAAATGGGGAAACAGTAACTTATGCATCATTTCAAAGTATAAGGGAAACTTTAGAATATGATTTCGAACAAGAAAAGAATTTTTCATATAGAGGATTAAGTTTAGATGAATCTATAAAACATTTATGTTCTTTTACCGCTAATATATGGCAGATACATCCATTTTGTGAAGGAAATACAAGAACAACAGCAGTATTTATAATAAAATATTTGAGAACTTTTGGATTTAATATTAATGATGAAGTATTTGCTGATAATTCATGGTATTTTAGAAATTCATTAGTAAGAGCTAATTATACAAATTTTCAGAAGAATATATTTGAAGACACTTCATTTTTAGAAAAATTCTTTTATAATTTACTAACAAATAGTGACTATGAATTAAAGAATAGATATATACATATAGATAATATTCAAAGTGCAAATCAGAATGAATTAAAGGGCAATAATTGCACTTTAGAAGAGCAAGCAATAATAAACATACTTAAAGCAAATTCAGGAATAACACAAGAAGAAATAGCAAATCAAATTAATAAATCTGTAAGAACAGTAAAAACATATATGTCTGAAATGCAGGAAAAGGGATTAATTGAAAGGAAAAATGGTAAAAGAAATGGCGAATGGCAAGTAAATGTATAGTATAATGCTTAATAAATACATTAAAAGCAGTAGTGGAATTATTGAGAAATTTATTAAAAACTCAAAAATCCCACTGTTTGTTTTATAAATATTGATTAAATCCAGAGTATAAAAATATATGTATTAATTTTATACTTACTCACATTAATTAATACAATAATGTTTGTAAATTTGACTTATTATGTAAAATATTATATAATCCGACTTAAAAATATTCATTTAAGTCGGATTATTTTTTGCAAGTTTATAAAAAAACTTAAATATCAATAAATTTGTTTGAATAGCAAAATGCAAAGGATTAAAAATAAAGCTTATTATCTTCGAGATTTATAATATAAATTTTGTTATTATATATGTAATCAAATATTTGATTACATATGAAAGGAGAATACTATGAATAATTTAATAAGTGTATTTAATAAAGCAATAGAATACATTGAAGAAAAAATAAAAAATAGTGAAGAAATAACTAATAAAGATATTGCTGATATTTGTGGATATGAGCAACATTATTGTTCAAAGATTTTTCAAAAGTATGCAAATATGAATATTCAAGAATATGTAAAAAGAAGAAAAATGTCATTTGCTTTTGGAGAATTGATAACATCAAAGAAAAATATTTCAGATATTGCAGAAAAGTATTTATACAGTGCAGATGGATTTACTAAAGCTTTTAAAGATGTTTTTGGAATTACTCCAATACAATTAAGACGTAGAGAAAAAATCGAAAATATAAGTAATAAATATTTAAATTCAATGTATATTGAGGATTATTCACAATATATAGGTGAAGTTAAAGATTATACTATCGCAGATGAAGAAGAAATGAAATTTATAGGAATTTCTGATATAGATTTGCTTTCAGAAAATATTCTTACAATAGAAAATGATTTTGAAGATATGGCTATTATTAATGGAAATGGGAAGATGTTTGAATTATATTATTATTTAGATGAGAAAAGAACAGCTCCAGATATATTTTACGGAAATTATTATAGTCCATTTGGATACTATCCTAAAGATTTTAGAATTATTAAAGTACCAAAGCAAAAATGGGTTAAATTTAATGAGGAGAGTATTAATAAAGATATTACTATAAGTGCTATAAAATCGTATTTTTATAATGAATGGATAAAAAAACATAAAGAATATGAAATTGATGATAATTATGAAATTGCATTTGAATGCTATAATGATGAATATTTGGAAGATGATTATCCATTAACGAGGTGTGAAGTATGGTTTCCAATAAAAGAAAAAAAATAATTATTGATTCAAATATGACAATATCCGAGTTAAGTCTGATATTCCTTGAAAATAAGTATAATCAAATTTCTTATAATAGTTATGGTAATTATCAAGATAGATTAAAAATAATAAATGAATATTTAGGAAATATAAAATTAAGGGATTTTAGAAAGGATAGAATTAATGATTTTGAAAATTATCTCAATAATGAAAGAAAATGGAACTACACCTTTAAACCATCAAATATAACGATTAATGAGATAATGAATGTTCTCAATCAATTGCTAAAAGATGCAATAAGATGGAATTTACTTGATAAAGATTATAATTGCATTGTTAAAGAAAAGGTAAGAGAAGATGAAAGAATTAATTTAAAGAAACTACAAGATCAAATTAATGATTTTCAAAAAATTAGGATAACAAATAGTTTAGACAAAATTTGGAATAGAAAGGGGTGATTGTTATGAGTAATAAAACTGAATATGATACTATTTTATCTTTGGCTAGAAAAAGCAATTTTAAAAAGATAATGATTATAAGAGATAGTTGGAATACTGGAAATTGGTGTATTGTTAATTCAATAGAAATCAAACCTGATGGAGAGCATTGCAAACCTTATGGATATATAATATATACAAACGGGAATATTTTTAATGGTTATCTTCCAGCTGATAATACATATTCTTGGAAATTGATAAAGGCATTAGATGAAGATATGAAGGTAATTAAATAAAAGTATAAAATGAGAGGAGAGAGATAGTATATCTATCTCCTCAATATATTATTGACTAGTATGAATTTATTTATCAAAACATCCCATAGCTAATTGAGAACCGTCAACAAATCCATTTCTATAATATTTTTCATTAATATAAATTAAATATCTCATAAAATCATCATAAATTAAATCGAGTTGTTTTTCCACATATTTCTTATTCTGTTTAGGAACATTTTTCAATACTTTTTCTCTAAAAGGATCAAATCTAAATTCATTTGCTCTATCTTGCTCATCTGTATAACATAAATAACTACTTTCCATACAATCGTACCATTCTTTTAATATATCATTTTCATTTACTTTTCTAAAATTAATCATAATAAAACCTCCAAATTATAAAAATTACTAAAATACTCCAATTTGCAAATGATATTTTGAAACTATTGTGTAAAAAGACTTTCCAGACCTTGGGGACACAATGGGGACAAAAGCACCCAAAAATGCCATAAAAACACACAAAAGTTCTATAAATAAAAACACCTACAAACGTTGATATTTAGACAAAAACTTAACTTTTCATTAAATCGCAAAAAATGCTTCTTAAATTCTCATAACCCGAAGGTCGTAAGTTCCAGTCTCTTTTTTACAATTGGGTACAATAAAGGTTTCATAGAAAAATGCTTTTTTTGCATATACTACCAAATATAAAAAAGGTTTTCTAAAAAAATATGTTCAATATAGGCTTAAAATAGATATGTCACAAATACATTGAAAATAAAATATTGAAAAATATTTAAAATTGATATAAATTTGTATAAACTTTTAGTAGGGTAATTAAAAAAATGAATAAAAGATACCGATTTGATAGAATATTTTTATAGAAAAAATAAAAGAGGAAGGAGAAAGGTTGAGGAATGTCTCCATTCCAAGTATCACTGTGTACAGGTTGGCATAGAGCAATATAGAAAGATTTTGAAATTATTAATAAATAATGGAGCAGATAAAAATAGTACTTCTAGATTTTCCAAAACTAATATAAAAGAAACTTATCAGAATGAACTGATTTGGCAGTGTATATGGGATATGTGGGAGTGAGGTATGCAGAGCGAAATATAATAAAATCAAGCTATACAAATATTGAAAAAAATCATATATTATGATATTAAATATATGGGTGAAATGTATGAATAAAAATACAAAAAAATTAAAGCGTATTGCAATAATATTGTTATATATTATAATAACTGCTGTAAGCGTAAATTTTAACATTGGAAAGGAAAACCAAACAAGCAATATTATAGAAAACGACAAAATTTCTTACGCTATATCAAACATTCCAAAATACAGTGGAGAAATATTTATTGAAATAAACAACAATGTGCCTCAATTTACTGCGCAAGACATAAGTATACAGAATGATTATTATTCTGATTTAGAAAATGGCAGAGTGCGGAAGGGCAATGATAAAAACTAGTTGGAAAAAGGCTAATGAAGATGACGAAAAAGATGATTATTCTTCAATTACACCAACAGGATTTAAACAACAAAAATATAACACAAACACTATTCCAGGAGGATATCTATATCATAGATGTCATATAATTGCGTGGAAATTAGGTGGAATAGATGTGGATAAAAGAAACATAATGACAGGGACACAAAGCTTTAATATAAATGGAATGAAACAATTTGAAGATCAGGTTTATAATTATTTGAAGGAAAATCAAACTAACCATGTCCTATATAGAGTTACTCCATATTTTGAGGGCGAAAATAAATTAGCAAATGGTGTAAATATTGAAGCATATTCTATTGAAGACAATGGAAAATTACAATTTAATGTATATGTATATAATGTGCAAAATGGAATTATTATTAATTATGCAACAGGAGAAAGTAAATTAGAAAAATAGGAGGTGAAATATTGGACTTAAATATATTTGAAAGAAACAATAATAATAGTAATGGTTTCATAAAGGAATTTATTAGAGATTTAAAAAATGCATTAAAAAATATGATGGATGAAGGTAAAGGTATGAATGAAAATGACAAAGTATTAGAAGAATATAACTTATATGAGAGAAGAAAGATTTTTTTAGATAACAAAAGCTGGAAAGGAAATAGCTATGCTTGGGTAATGGATGAGAATTCGGTTTGTATATCAGAAAATGGTGATGGTGGACCGTGTTCTATATTTGAGATAGATTTACCTAAAAATGCAAAAGTTGGAGAAGTTTATGAAAAAATTGATGGTAAGTATATTTATAATTTTGACATGACGGCTAAATTAAAAGAAATTAACTAGCACTTGCAACTTAAAGATATTTACAAATTAATAAAAGATAAATAATATAATATATCTAGCTTTTTTATAGTGATTATGATATTATTGTAATAACTTAAAAAAGTAGGAGGAAAGATATTATGGAAAAATTAATTATAAAAAAATGTTCTAAATGTGGAGCGCTGGTCGAAGTTTTAAAGGACTGCAGTTGCGATAATTGTGGTATAGTTTGCTGTGGAGAAAAAATGGAAGAAATCATTCCAAATAGCATGGATGCTGTAGCCGAAAAACATATACCAACGTATGAAAAAGTCGAAGATGAAATATTTGTAAAAGTAAATCATGTAATGGATAAAGAGCATTATATAGAGTGGTTGGCAATGATTGCCGGTGAGAAAATATGCAAAATCAAACTATATCCAGAACAAAATGCAGAATGTAGATTTAAATATATACCAGGTTCAAAAGTATATGCTTATTGCAACAAACATGGACTATGGTCTACAGAAATTAAATAATATGGAGTGATACAATTGTAGGATTAATGGCAGGTATAAAAGATCCAGAATCTGCAAATCCATGGGCATAGAAAAAACAGATCTCTTAATGAGGTCTGTTTTGCCAATTAGAGAATATTTGAATAAAATTTACTAAATTTTAACTTTTTCTAGCCTTTAAATTTAATATTTAAGTGATATAAAGAATATAATATTAATATAGAAAAAATAAAGGTAGGGAAAAAATGAAAACAATTAAAATATTAATTCCAATATATAATGAGGAAGAATCACTTCTATTTTTAAGAAATAGACTAACATCTATAATAAACAAGCTAACAAATTATAGAATTGAAGTACTGTTCATAAATGATGGAAGCAAAGATAATAGTTTAAAAATAATAGAAGGAATAAGAAAAAAAGATAATAGATTTGAATATATATCGTTTTCAAGAAACTTTGGAAAGGAAATAGCTATAATAGCAGGATTAGACTATTCTAGGAAAAGCGATGCAGTAATAATAATGGATGCAGATTTGCAAGATCCACCAGAACTTATACCAGAAATGATACAAGAATGGGAAAAAGGATATGACGATGTGTATGCAACAAGAAAAACAAGAGATGGAGAAACATGGCCAAAAAAATTCACATCAACTATGTACTATAAAACATTACAAAAGTTTACTAAAATACCAATACAAAAGGATACAGGAGATTTTAGATTATTAGATAAAAGATGTGTACAAGCAATGTGCAAATTAAGAGAAACAGGAAGATGCTCAAAAAGTATTTTTAGTTGGATAGGATATAACAAAAAGGCAATATATTTTGATAGGGACAAAAGAATAGCAGGAGTAACAAAATGGAATTATAAAAAATTAATAGACCTAGCAATAGATGGAATAACATCACTTTCTATTTCACCATTAAGATGGCCAATATATATATCATTTATTACATTTGCATCTTGGCTAATTAATCTAATATATGTTATTATTAAACAAACAATAGAACCATATCAAATAATTATTTCATTAATACTCTTCTTTATGGGCATACAATTTGCATTAATTGGAATATTAGGTGAATATATAGGAAGAACATTTAATCAAACAAAAAATAGACCACTATATTTAATTGATGAGATAAATGGAGAAAAATATTGGGAGAATAAAGATGAGGAAAAAGACAACAATCATTTTAATAATAATTATATTAGTTCAGATATTAATTAGAATTTATTTTGGGTATCAAAAACAATACTTTCATATGGATGAAATGTACTCATATGGCCTAATGAATTATAATAAACTAAATATTGCAGATAATGAGGATTTTTTAAATAAATGGCATAATAAAGAATATTTTGAAGATTATTTAGAAGTTAACGACAATGAAATTTATAATATAAAACCTGTATATGAAAATCAAAAAAATGATGTACATCCTCCACTGTATTATTTACTATTAAGAATATCTGCAACTTTTACAATAAACAAATTTACAAAATGGACTGGAATTTTATTAAATATAACAATATTTATAATATCAAGTATAATGGTATATCTAATATCAAAAGAATTATTTAAAAATAAAATATATGCAGTATTGACAACATTAATTAATGGACTTACACTAATTAGCTTAAATAGTACATTATATATAAGAATGTATGAACTATGTAATTTAAATATATTAATAATTACATTCTTACATATGAAAATATATAATAAAGAAAAAATAAGACCAATAAATATATTTTTGATTTCTACATTTATGATTTTGGGAGGGCTAACACATTATTACTTTTTTATTTACGCATTTGTATTATATTTAATATATACAGTAAAATGCATAAAGCAAAAGAATTACAAAAACCTGATGATATATAATATTGGAATATTTATATCATCAGTTATTTATATACTCATATTTCCATATGCAATATCACATATATTTTTCAGCTACAGAGGGGTAACTGTAGAAGTGGATGTAATAAAAAATATAGTAGGATACTGCAAAAAGATAAATAAAGAATTCTTTAATGGGTTATTGCCATTTATAATAATTTTAACAGGAATTATAGCAATAAAACCTAAAAAGAGTGATATTAAAATGAATGGAGAAATGGTTTTACTAGTAACTCCAATTTTGATTTATTTATTAACAATAGTATTAAAAGCTCCGTATATTGAAACAAGATATATAATTCCAATATATTCATCAATGATAATTGCAATAGCATATTGTTTAAGAGAATTTGTAAGAAAACGTGCAAGTTGCAAACATACATTATTTATAATATCAATAATATTTTTCACAATAATATACAGTCCATTTGTGAAAAATACAAAAATAGAATATATATATTCACAATATAATAATATAGCAGAAAAAATAGCAGAAAAAAATTTGCCAATAATTTATGTTTTTAATACAAAGGAAAATAGAATACTAGATGATCTATATTTATTCACATTAGTGGATAAATCAATTATAATAGATGTTGAAAATTATGATAAAATAGAAAAAACAGAAAGTAACTTCATTTTAATTTGTAATAATGGGGTAAACGAAGAAAAAATAAAGTCAACAATAAACGGAAAAATTGAATATGTGCAAAGAATGAATGCATGCAATATATATGAGGTGAAAATGGATGTATAATATATTAGTAGTGGATGATGATAAGGAAATAGCGGACTCAATTAAAATTTATCTAGAAGAAGAGGGATACAATGTATTTGAATGTTATGATGGAGAAAAAGCTATTGAAATCTTAAAGAAAAAAGATATACATTTAGTATTGTTAGATATAATGATGCCAAAAATAGATGGAATTGCAGTGGCACGAGAAATAAGAAAAACAAATTCAGTTCCAATAATATTTATATCTGCAAAGTCACAAAGTATAGATAAAATAATCGGGTTAAATGCAGGAGCGGATGACTATATTACTAAGCCATTTGAACCGCTAGAATTAATAGCAAGAGTTAAGTCAAATATAAGAAGATATACTAAGCTTGGAAATCTTATAGAAAATGATAACATAATAATAGATGGACTAGAAATTAATGATAAAACAAAAGAAGTAATGGTTGATGGAGAAAAAATAAAGCTTACATCTATAGAATATAAATTATTACTTTTTTTGGCAAGCAATAAAGGACAAGTATTTTCAATAAAGCAAATATATGAAAATGTTTGGAAAGAGCCATTTGACGGATATGAAAAAAAAGTAGTAGTGCATATAAGCCATATAAGAGATAAAATAGAAATAAATCCTAAAGAACCAAAATATCTAAAAGCTGTGTGGGGACTAGGGTACAAGATAGAAAATATATAAAAATATTATTATATCTTAGGAAAGGGAAAATAAAGCATGAAAAAAAGCAGAAAAAAGTCAAAAATAAATATAGCGAGACTATTATTATTCATATCGGTAATAATATTATGGATTTTAGGAAACAATATATATTCAAATGTAAGACGATTTTCTTGGGCTGAAATTGCTAAAGCAAATTTTTTACAAACAGAATCATATAAAAGTGCTATAACGCATGAAATAGAAACTTTGGAAGATGCTATTTACTGGAGCATATGGAATGATGAGCTAGAAAGCTACCCAGGACTTGAATACATAAATAGAGAAAATTCAAATATAGAGTACACAGCAGATATTACAACAAACACGGGAAAACATATAATACTTAGCAATTTAAAAACAGTAATACAGGATAAAGAACATATAAAATCAGAATTTAAAGAAAGTTTACAATATTATATTTGTAGTTTAAATTCTGTACCAGATACAAATATAGATGTGTTGCAGAAATATGGATTTAAAGCTGACCAATCCAGATTTGAAGTATTGGATATATATGTAAAAGTAAATTTAGATAATAATGGCTATATGAAAACAATACAACAAAATTATTATAAAGCAAATCATAATGTAAAGATAAATATAATCGGAGTAGTTATATTTTCAATATTATCTATAGTACTTTTATATAAAGCAATAAAAAGCGGTATTTACACGGATTTCTTTGATGTTAAAATACTAACGATATTAGGAATGGAAGCAATATTTGAAAAAATTAGTATAGAATTAATTTGCCTTATTTTATATGCTATTTTAGCAGAAATATTTTTTAATAGTGTAAAAAATATAAAGCAAGCTAAAGCACAAAATGAAAAAGTAGTAACCAATTTTATAGAAAAAATAAAAGAAAATTATAAATTAATAATAATAGTGGTGGTAGTAACAATAATAGCTATGGGAATAATTTCAGCAACTACATTACACTATGGTATTGTAATATATGATGTTAAAATTAAAGCATTGGTGATTTTGATATATGTGGCAATAGTAATTATTTTCTTAAAAAATGTCTCAGAATATAATAAAATAGAAAAGAAAATAAGAAATATAGTGTCAGGAGAATATCAATCAGAAATAAAAACAGACAATAAATACCTAAAAAATATGGTCCAAGACATAAACAATATAAAAAAAGGCATAGAAAATGCAGTAAATGAAAAGGTTAAATCAGAAAGATTAAAAACAGACTTAATAACAAATGTATCACATGACTTAAAAACTCCACTTACTTCAATAATAAATTATGCTAATCTTCTAAAAAAAGAAAATATAGAAAATGAAAATGCGCAAAAATATATAGAGATTCTAGAAAATAAATCAAAAAAATTAAAAAATTTAACAGAAGATTTAATAGAAGCATCTAAAATAAGCTCTGGAAATGAAACGGTAAATTTACAAAAATTGAATTTCGCAGAAATGATATTACAAGCAAATGGAGAATTTGCAGAAAAGTATGAGAGTAAAGATTTAAAATTGATTAGCAAAATAGAAAAAGAGGAGATCTTTGCACAATTAGATAGCAAAAAAATGTGGAGAGTATTAGAAAATATATACAATAATGCATATAAACATTCTTTAGAAGGGACAAGAATATATGTAAATGTTGAGCAAAATGATAAAATAGTATTTACAATGAAAAACATATCAAAAGAAGAGTTAAACATAACACCAGAAGAGCTAATGGAACGATTTGTTAGAGGAGATAAATCTAGAACAAGTGGTGGCAATGGATTACGGTCTTTCAATAGCTAAAGATTTAGTGAGTTTGCAAGGAGGAAAAATGCAAATAAAAATAGAAGGTGATTTGTTTACAGTAAAAATAATAATTTAAAATTCTTTCCAACCGTTAATATTAGATCTTCTAATAGCACCCATAATATTTGCTCTAACGGTTGGAATTTCTATAACTAATTTAGAGATTAACTCTTTTATAGATTCCCTTTTAGAAACCCCATCCATAGGGCATACTTTAGGCATTACTTCTATTCCTTGCCTCCTAACAAATTTACGTACTTCTTTTTCAGGTATGTAAACCATAGGTCTAATTAAAGTTATTTTAGACCTATCCATATAGCTAATTGGAGCAAAAGTTGACAAATTTCCAGCATATAAAAGATTCAAAAAAAATGTTTCTAAAACATCATCTTCATTATGCCCCAAAGCAATTTTGTTACAATCATGAGCGATTGCAGAAGAATTTAAAATTCCTCTACGCAAGTTGGCACATAAAGAACAAGGATTTTTTTCCTTCCTTATATCAAAAACAATTTCTTTTATATAGCTTTTTTCCTCAATAAACTCTACACCGATTTTATCACAAACACTTTTCAAAAATTCTGAATTAAAAAATTCAAATCCAGGATTAACACTTATTGCAACTACTTCGAACTTCTTAGGATAGAATCTTTGCAAAGCCTTTAAACCCATAAGTAAGGTAATAGAGTCTTTTCCGCCAGAAAGACCAACAGCAATTTTATCTCCTTCATTTATCATATTATAATTTTCGATTGCTTTTCTCATATAACTTAACATTTTTTGCATAAAAATCACCTATAAAATTATAGCACAAAAACACATAAAAAGTAAATGTTATACCTTGCCAAAACACAATTAATGGTGTAAAATAAAAATATATGTGTTTGTAGCTCAGTTGGATAGAGCGCTCCCCTCCTAAGGGAGAGGTCGGGGGTTCGATTCCCTTCAAGCACACCAAAGTTGAAAAGTCTTGTAAGTGCTGAAATATCAGTACCTTACAAGACTTTACTGTTTCATTAGTAACAAAAATTCTATTTTCTTAATATATATAATTAGGTGGTTATATATGAGAATGTTAAGACGAGTAAATACAAAAGATATTGTGCCGACAAATTTAAATTATACATATGAGCTAATGCAAACAAATATTAAAGCCTTAAGAAAAAGATATTCATTTTTGAATATTGGAAATATGGGGAAAAGCGTATTGGGAAAAGATATCCCGTATGTAAAAATAGGAAATGGGAATAAAGAAGTTATGTATTCAGGTGGAATACATGCAAGTGAGTGGATTACATCATTATTAATGATGAAATTTGTAGAGAATTTTTGCAAATCAGTTGTAAATAACTTTAATATATATGGACAAAGTGCAAGAAATATATTTAATCAAGTTTCAATATATGTAGTTCCAATGGTAAACCCGGATGGAGTAGATTTAGTAACAGGAGCAATAAAAAGTAACACAAAAGAATATGAAAGTGCAAAAAAAATAGCCAATAATTATTCAAAAATATCCTTTCCAAATGGTTGGAAAGCAAATATCAATGGTGTGGATTTAAAAAACTACCAACCAATTTGCAAAGTCTTGTAACTACTGAAATTACACGACTTTGCATTTTTGATTTTCATTTATTAATTCTTCGATTTTTATAAATTCATCTAGATTTTCATTAATAGAATTTAGTTTTGAAAAGTTAAAATATATGTACACATTTTTATTTTTATCAATTTCTATTTTATTGATTAATCTATATAAATAAATTTTATCGATCTTCTCTAATTTCAAAAAATTCTCTATTAATTCATCTAACTCTTTTTCTTCTTTTGTTTTATTTTTAGTATTAATTTTTTCTTCTGTTCCAATTAGTTTTTGTTCTAATTCTTTCTTTTGCTCATTTAGTTTTGTTCTTTCTAAATTAAATTTTTGTGATACTCTAACATAATCTTCTTCTTGTAAAACTCCTCTTAACTTATCCATATACATCTTGTCTAAATTATTATTTATATCCAATATAGCTCTATCAATTTGCCCTATTTTTTTCTTATATCCTTCTCGAATATCAAGAGTTTTATTTTGATATTTTTCATAAATTGAATAAAAAATCTCTTTATCCGCATATATTTGACATATCTTTTTTACAATATAAATAATATGCTTTTCAAACTTCTCATAATTCATGTTTAGTGAATAGCACCCTTGTTCTTTTGCATTACTACAAGTTATATATGGATGTGATTTTGCATTTCTTTTAGAGTTCTTTTTAAGTACTATTTGCAGTTTTCTTTTGCAATGATAACAGTAAAGTAATCCTCTTAACAAATAATCATATTTAAGTTTTGTATTTGTTCCTCTTTTTTCAATGATACATTGTACTTTTTCAAATGTATCTTTATCAATAATAGCTTCGTGTGTATTATCAACTCTTATTTGATTTTCCTTTTCAACTGTTCTTATTTTCTTGACTTTGTATGATATAACTGACTTTTTATTTTGTATTGTATTTCCGATATACACCTCATTTTTTAACATATTGCATAGAGTAACCTCATTCCAATCATAGTTTGTTTTATTGCGTGAGCAACAAGGTTCTGGGGTACCCGACTGCAATCTTTGATTGCTTAGTCGGGTCAGGTTCTTATTTTCATCTTGTACAATTCCTGTTTTTCTATAACCTGTTGGAGATAGGTATTTATTTGAGTTTAAGAATTTTACTATTTCTACACTTCCATGACCATTTGTATACATATCAAAAATCCTTTCTACAATATCTCTTACTTGCTCATCTATAATTAATTTATTTTTAATTGTAGGATGCCTTTTGTAACCATAAGCTGGAATACTGCACATATATTCTCCTTGCTTCTGTTTTTCCTTCAAAACACTTCTGATTTTCTTTGAAATATCTTTTGCATACATGTCATTCATTATTGCTTTAAAAGGTGTTATATCGTTATTTGTGCTATCAATACAGGTATCTATTCCATCAGTTATTGCAACATATCTAATATTATTTTTTGGGAAATAATCCTCTAAATAAAAACCTGTTTTAATATAATCTCTACCAAGTCTTGATAAATCTTTTGTAATAACCATATTAATATTTTTATTTTCTATATCCTGCAATAAATCATTAAACGAAGGTCTGTCAAAAGTTGTACCACTTATACCATCATCAACATATTCTTTAACTAAACATAAATTATTCTCCTTTACATATCTTTGCAAAATTTTTCTTTGATTACCGATACTTTCGCTTTCTTGCTTGTCGCCATCTTCTCTAGATAGTCTTATATACATTCCGTACTTTGAAATTTTGACTTCTTAAATCCAGCATTTAACCTCCTATCCGTAATCATCTATGCTTATACTATAATGTGCTCTTTAAATTTTTGCAAATGTTTCGTAATAATTACTTATTCTTTACTTTTATGCTTTCTAAATAATCCTTAAAGACTAATCCTATTGCTTCTCCAATATTTTGCTTTTCTTCTGTAAAGATACAATATGTATTAAACTCTAGTTTATTATCTTTTGTTCTATTTTTATCCTCGATCATACTTATTCAAATCCTTTCGTACTACTATAGAATATTAAAGAAAATGGCATACTATGACACTTAAATTAAGTGTATTTGTCAATGTGCAATTTGATTACCTATACACATAGGCGAAAAATTATAAAATTATCCCGATATTTTTATAATTTTTTATCTTCCTAGCATAAACAACGAATAAATCTAAAAAAGTTATAGACAAAATAAAAAAAGAAGCAAGAATTTTTAGTATTACTACTAATTTTCTCACTTCTTCTCTTAATAAGATTGTTAACAAATTATTTTATTATTTATGATATTCTGCATAAATTTTTTCTAATATCAAAAAATCTTCATCTGGTGTTTTTGATAAAAAAACATTGTTCCTCTAACATCTTCTAAACCCAATTTTTTTCAAGCATAACTAAATGATTGACAAGGATATCCTCCAGATAATAAATCTAATTCTCCTTTTTTCAGGTTGAATTCCTTTAATAAATCTTTTTGGGAAAACTTCACAATATCCTCTTCAATTCTTTTTTATATTTTTTAAACAAAAAAGAAATTAGAAAATTTTTTCTCTAATTTCTCAACATTTAATATTATTTTACATTTTTATTTCTAATATAATCACCTTCAAACTCATATTCAAGTATGTCCATATGTAACTTATCATAATATTTTCCGTTTAAAAAAATTTCTTCTCTACTTTTTCCAGTATCCTTAAATCCACATTTTAAATAACACTTATGTGCTCTTTCATTTACAGCAAGAAGATCTAATCTTATGCTATGTAAGTTTAAATATTTAAATCCATATTCTAGCAAAAGTTTTATCGATTCTGTTCCATATCCATTACTTCTATAGTCTTCATCACCTATAAATATTCCAAGTACAGCACTTCTTTCAATCCAATTAAAGTGTTCCAATCCAATTGTTCCAACTAATTTATCATTATTCAAATCAATAATATCAAAGTTTTTATTTTCATTATTCTTTGCTGAATTTTCAAGCCAATCTTTTTCTCCAATTAATGTTGTAATTTGTCCACTTCTCCCTGTATAATCTGTTACCTGAAAATCATTCATCCATTCTGTAAATTTTTCAATTTCTTCATCTGATACTCCTTTGGGAGATAAATATATTCTGTCTCCCACTAATTTTTTAAAATAATTCATATATATCACTACTCCCTTAACATTTTATTAAAATATTTATCAGTAAATTCTTTTAATTTATCTTTATTTTCTTCTAACAATTCAATTAGTTTTTTTGCTTCATTATATGCCATATCATAATCTGATTTATTTACTTCAAATCTATCAAGTGCTTTTTTTAATTCATCTTCACCAAGTAATATTATATCTCCTGTTGGTGTTACAACAACATCCAAGTATAAATCATCTTCATAAGGCATTCCATTGTCTTTTTCTATTTTTCTAGCTATATCAAAATACCATTCTATAATTTCGTTATTTTCATTGTACATAGCAGTTAATCTGTGTTTTTTACTATAATCATAAAACTCTAACCATTTATAGTTATTATTTGCCATACATAAGTTAATGTTTTCTACCATATATGGCTTATTCATTTTATTAAATTTAATTAATGCAATATCTCCAACAAAATCTGCATTATTAAAGCTTTTTATTTTAAAATTTCCATCCTTAACAATTTCCATATTTTTAGGATTAGTAACAAATCTTTTCTTTAAACTAATCCAATATCTTTGCACTAGCTCATTTCCAAAATATATTTCATTTTCAAGTATTCCTCCATTTTTTTGAATTGACTTAGCAGATCCAATATTAGCTTTATCACAAACCATTAATACATTATCTATTCCTAACTCTTTACACTTTTCTAATGCCAGTCTAATTTGTTCTGTTGCATAACCTTTTCTTCTTTCAGATGGTCTTACACTATCTCCGATATGTCCTCCATCATTTAGTAGTTTTTCATTTAAAAAATGTCGTATTTGTAAATTCCCAACTATTTTCCTATCTGATTTCCTTATGGTTAAATATAATGTTGCAGGAATTCTATCTTTGTCTATTGTATCAACAGATAAATCATTTTGAACTTTTTCTAACCACCTGTCAAAATCTCTAATTCTGTCAAGTCCTCCATCTCCAGCAATCTCATTTTCTCCATTATCTAAAAATTCTTGTAAATATTCCTCAACTTCTTTTTTATATTCTTTCGTTGGAAATATTAATTCCAATTCATATTTATTCAATTTTATCACTCCATTCTATAAATTCTTCTTTTAATAACCCTGTAATACATTCATCAACATATTTATTTGTTGCTAAACATAGAAATTTCTTTCTTCTTATTCCTTCATCCTTATATCCTAATTTCAGTTGCATTCTTCTTGACTTTTCATTTCCACGAAAATATCCGTTCTCAATTCTTCTTAATTTCAAGACATCAAAACAATACTTGTTTCTTGTGCTAAATGCCTCTGTTCCATATCCATTTTTTTGATATTTTTCATTAAGCCATATTCCACCACCGGCAAGTGCCATCTTTTTTATTAATATTTCTAATCTCTGTACCACCAATAACTTTATTACTAGCTTTTAATACTATTGCTAATGAAATTTTAACATTTTCATCTTGACCTTTCGTATGTTCTATAAATTGTTTAGCATCATTTTCTGTATATGGATATGGAATTGCAGCCATCCATTTTGCAACTTCTATATTATTTAATCCATCTACTATATATTCGACATCTCCATCTTCCCAGTTTCTTAAAATAAGTCTTTTACTTTCAATTTTCATAACTATCACATCTCCTATAAAAAATAAGCCTCACAAAAGAATCTACTTTAAGACTCCTTTGTAAGACTTCTATATAATCTCACTTACGTGTAAACAATCAATCTATTTTAATTGTCCTTTATCGCTCAGATTTGGTAATCCTAGATAAACTCTTAAATCATGTTTTTTATTGTAACATATTATTCTATTTTTGTCAAATTTTCATAACCTTACGATAGTGTCAATTTTTTTCGGGGGTTTTTATTAAAAAATTTTATACCCTCAAAATTGCTCTATAAATAAGCTGTTTATACAACTGCTTTATATTATAGTATTTGTTTAATTTTCATTAAAATCATATAAAATATCTTCAATAAGATACTTACTCTTCTTTGTTAAATTCTTTAGTATATTGTCTCTGATTTTCATAATTTGATATAAATTTTATATTACCTTTATTATTATTTTCCATGCATATAATAATTTCTCATTTGCTTTTAATTCTTTATTATATAATATTTTTGATGGTATTATTGAATAATATCCTACTCTATTTCTTTGTTTATCTTCCATTTTTCCACTCCAATTCTAACAGTAAAAAAACCAATAAAAAAACAGAATATTTCTTTAATATCGAAATACTCTGTATCATAGATGATTATTGCCTTTTTATTAACTTATTTTTGTGGTTGGAAGTTTTTAAAGTCCACAGGTGTAGATTTAAATTTGCAATTTCCGGCAGGATGGGAATTTGCAAAAAAAATAAAATATTCTCAAGGAGTTAACAAACCAGCTCCCAAGGACTATGTTGGAGAAAAACCATTAAGTCAACCAGAAGCAATAGCTTTATACAAGTTTACTTTAGAGCATAATTTTGAATTAGCAATTTCATATCATACGCAAGGGAAAGAAATTTATTGGCAGTATCAAAAATACGCGCCAATCAATAGCTATAATATTGGAGCGAAAATGGCAGAGGCTAGTGGTTATAAATTAACAGATGTGCCATATGAATCAAGTTTTGCAGGATATAAAGATTGGTTTTTACAAAAATATAGAAGACCGAGTTATACTGTCGAGGCAGGAATAGGAGAAAGTCCATTACCTCTATCACAGTTTAATCAAATATATAATGATAATATAGGTATATTAATAATCGGAGCAGCTGTATAACTGCTCCGATACGATATATTATAAATTTTATATCTCTGTATATTTTGCTATGAATGAAATTCAGAGTAAAAATTATCTTTTAATTTTATTTGTTGTTGTTTTATCAAATTCTCTATCTCTTATAACTATTTGTGATATTTTTTTGTAAATAGGAAGTTGTAAGCATGCACTTGAGATATCTTTTTTCAATGTTGATTCAACATTTTCAATTTGTAATTCTTTAATTTTATCTTGACTTAAAAATACTTCAGCTAGAAGTCCGGTTTCTGCACCTTCCTCGTTCTCTATACCTTTTACTATAACTTCTAAAACATATGGAATACGCATAATATAGTTTTCTATTTCTTCAGGAAAAACATTTTTTCCATTTTCTAAAACTATAAGGTTTTTCTTTCTACCAGTAATTAATAGTTGACCTTTTTCATTCATTCTTCCATAATCTCCGGTTTTAAACCAACCATTTTGTAAAACTTCGTTAGTAAGTTTCTCATTTTTGTAATATCCAAGCATTACAGTATCGCCTTTAACGCAAATTTCACCATCACCTTCTGGTGTTACATTCTCAAATTTTATTTCTACACAAGAAAGAGGAACGCCAACAGTTGCACAATCATTAAAATAATCTCTATTTGCAGAAACAAGAGGAGAACATTCGGTAATGCCATATCCGTTTATTAGGTTTATTCCAATGCTATCAAAAAAGGAACCCAATTCTGCTCTAATAGGAGCGCCACCCGTTACAATTTTTATAAGGTTTCCACCGAAAGCATTGTGAATAGATTTAAATAATTTTCTCCTTATATCTATACCAAAAAATCTTAAGAAATTGCTTAGTTTAATCATAATCTTTAAAGCTAAATCCTTATTACCTTCTTTAGCATTAGACCATATCTTTTTATAAAAGAGTTCCACAAAAGCAGGTACAACGTATATGTAATCAGGTTTAAATAATTGTAAATTTTTAAGAACATTTTTAAGACTATCATTAATACAAATGCAAGAATGATGATGCAATCCAACTAAAATTCCAGCAACACCTTCATAAGTATGATGATATGGCAAAATAGATAAGCATGTATCATATACAGTAGAAATTTGTAAACCGCAATAAACAAGACTTACAAGGTTATGTTCAGTAAGCATAACACCTTTTGCCATTCCAGTAGTTCCAGAGGTGTATACAAGTAATCTTAATTCATTTTGGTTGCCTTCTATTGAGCTATATGATGTGTTTCCAGATTTATATAATGCTCTCCCTTTTTCAATAAATTCACTATAAGAAAGAATATTATCAGATGAATTGGTATTAGAAAAACCAATAAAGTATTTTATTTTAGGTAATTTTTTACTAATTTCGTCTATATATTTACCGAATTTTTCGGCATAAAATAGAACTTCGCTATCACTATTTTCCAATACATTTATAATATCCTGTAAAGGAAGTTCTTTATCTATAGGAACAACAACACCGTTGCTTTTTAAAACAGACAAGTAAACTGTAAGCCAAGGATAGCTATTTTCACCTATAACAGCAATATGAGAAGAAGTCATATTGATAGAAAATAGAGCAGTACCCAAACTATAAACATCTTCCAAAAAGTTATTGTAAGTAACACATTTAACGTCTTTATTTTCTTTATATTTAAAAGCAATTTTATCACCAGCATCAGCAGCAGCAGATTCCAACAATTGCTTTATACTATCTACTTTTTCTACATTATAATAGTCATAATTTTCTTTATAATTTTTCATTAGATCCTCCTATAATTTTAAGTAAACCACATAATCTGGTTTTTAAAACCATTATATATTACGAAATATAAAGTGTCAAGACATTGCCAAAAAAATACACAAATTGACCAAAATTAATAAATGTGCTATTATAATACTGTAACTTTCGAAAGGAGAATAACAAAATGAAAATAGAAGCACAAAATTTAATAAATTATCATTGCCCACGTTGGAATGAGTTACCAGAGATAGAATTGTACATTGACCAGGTAATTTGTGTATTACAAAATAATTTGGCTATATTTTTAAAGGAAGAAAATACACCAGTAATAACACCCAATATGATAAATAACTATGTAAAGCAAGAGGTTTTAATGCCTCCAATAAAGAAAAAATATAGTAAAACACATCTTGCATATTTATTTGTTATATGCATTTTAAAAAGGTTAATGAGTATATCAGAAATAAATGAATCAATAAAATCAATGAAAAAATCGTATTCAGTAGAAGATGGGTATAATGTATTTTGTGAAGAGTTAGAAAAAGCATTAAAAAAAGCATTTAATCCAACAGAAGAAATAGAACCAATATTTAAAGAAGAGGACACTAGAGAATATGCAACTTTGAAGGCAATTGTTTCTGCGTTTGCCAATTGCATTCTAGTAGATAAACTAATATTATTAAGAAAATAGGTCACTGAAATTTAAAAATCAGTGACCTGTTTTTCTATATTTTCATTTACAACAGAATTGTTTACATTTTCTATAGGTTTATTAAATAATTTAGGCAAAAAAGCAATACCTAAAAATATTGCAACTATAAAAAAGGTAAGTAAAAATGTTACCAATACTCTATTATTCATATACATCCTCCCTCAAATGATTAACAATTAAAAAAATTATATCATTTAAATAAGCAAATTACCAGTAGATTAAGAATTAAAAAAATATATTTGTGTATAATATATAAAAAATATTGAAAATCAAATTATAATAATGATATAATTTGAAAAAAAGGGGAGAGAGAAATGTCAGAAGTAGAAGAATTAAAAAATAGATTGTTTTATAAAAGAGAAAATGCATGGGAAGATAAAACAGGGGAACAATTAAATAATATTTTTGCATATGCAGAAGGATATATCAATTTTTTAAATAAATCTAAGACGGAAAGAGAAATTGTTGCAAATGCAAAAGAAATAGCAGAATCAAATGGATTTAGATGCATTTGTGCATATGAAACCCTATCTGCAGGAGATAAAGTTTATTACATTAATAGAGAAAAAAGCATGTATTTAGCAGTAATTGGCAAACAAGGCATGGAAAGTGGCATAAATATTGTAGGAGCTCATGCGGATTCTCCAAGATTGGACTTAAAGCCAAATCCATTATATGAAGAAGGGGGATTTGCATACTTTAAAACACATTATTATGGAGGAATAAAAAAATATCAATGGACAACAATTCCACTAAGCATACATGGTGTTGTAGTAAAAGCTAATGGAGAAAAAACATATGTAAATGTTGGAGATGACGAAAAAGACCCTGTATTTACAATAACAGATTTATTACCACACTTAGCACAAGAACAAATGGAGAAAAAGTTAAAAGAAGGAATTTCTGGGGAAGATTTAAACCTATTAATAGGAAGTATACCATATAATGCAGAAACAACAGAAAGAGTAAAATTGAATATTTTAAATATCTTGAATAAAAAATATGGAATTACAGAAATTGATTTTTTAAGTTCAGAATTAGAAATAGTTCCAGCATTAAAATGTAGAACAATGGGCTTTGACGAGAGCATGGTTGCAGGTTATGGACAAGATGATAAAATTTGTGTATATACATCTTTAACAGCACTTGTAGACATGAAAGGAATACCAGAAAAAACTTCTGTATGTATTATAGCAGATAAAGAAGAAATAGGAAGTATGGGAAATACAGGAATGGAATCGCATGTATTTGATAATTTTATTGCAGAGTTACTAAATAAATTAGGAATAAATAGGCCAAATTTATTGGACAAAGTATTTTGCCATTCTAAAATGTTATCTGCAGATGTTGATGCGGGATTAGATCCTATATATGCAAATGTATCAGAAAAAAATAATGCATCTTATTTAGGAAGAGGAATAGGGCTTAATAAATATACAGGCAGTAGAGGAAAGTCAGGAGCTTCAGATGCAAATGCGGAATTTGTAGCAGAGGTAAGGAATATATTAGAAAAAGAAAATATTAAATATCAAATAGCAGAATTAGGCAAAGTGGACACAGGTGGGGGAGGAACTATAGCATATATACTAGCCAATAAAGGAATAGATGTAATAGACTGTGGAGTTCCAGTATTATCAATGCATTCACCTTATGAAGTGACAAGTAAAATAGACTTATACGAAGCATATAGAGCATATAAAGCATTTTGGCTAAATTAAAATAAAGGCTGTTGAGAAATCAACAGCTTTATTTAAAAGATATAATTATAGAAAATTAGAATATTTCCTTAATATTCTTCATAAATATAATCGCCTCAATAATGTCAATAATTGAATACACTACCATAATAGTACCAACTGTTACAAGGATAGCACCAGAATTAATAGTAACATATAAGCCACATATAAACATTAAAATTGACAATATTAAACTAAAAATCCAAGCATTTGAATTTACTGCTTTGAATTTAACAGATAAATCTATTCTAATGAATGCACTATATATAATCCATATTCCTATAATTATTCTAAAAACAGAACTAATAGCAGCTCCACATATTATAGTAATAATTCCTATAATGCAAGCAACTAATCCATATGCTAAATCATAATCATAAAAATTATATTTACCTTTAGAGAGAAAATAATTGATGATTTTATATAAGCCAGCTAGTATAAATATAACACCAAGTGAACAAGTTATAAACTTCAATGTTCCTTCTGGTTCGATGATAAGAATAATACCTAATAGTGCGATAATTAGAGATTCAAGTATTGAAATTAAACCACTTTTCTTAAAAATTTTTTCAATGTAATTCATGTGTATTCCTCCTTCATATATATAAATATATATTATACACATGAATGTGAAATTTGTGTGAAAAAATAAAGATTTCTTCAAATCTACAAAAAAAAGAATAGCTTACACTATTCCCATTATGGTGAGCCAGGAGGGATTCGAACCCCCGACCCCAGGCTTAGAAGGCCTGTGCTCTATCCAACTGAGCTACTAACCCAAAAGCTATAACAATAAATATAATAGCACTATTTTAAAGAAATGTCAACAAAAATTTAAAAAAATTGTTCAACCTTTGCAACAAATGTTGTGCAAAGTAGTATACTAAAAAATAAAATATACAATAACGATTCTTTATAAAAAAGTATTGAAAAAAAACAAGAAAACTGATATAAAATATATATATTATTATTTAGGAGCACATATGAGAAATAATGTTATAGACTTTCAACCAAAAGAAACAAAAAAAATAAATAAAAAAAAATTAGCTATAACAATATCAATTATAGTAGTATTATTAACTATAAGCATTTTAGCAATAATATATTGTCTTAATAAAAACTTTAGAAATGTTATGGATGTTTATTTGTTTAGAAAAAATATCTCAGGTGAAAATACAACAGCAATTGATATAGGATATGAAACAAACACAAATATAATAGGATATTATAAATATATATGTATATTGTCAGAAAATAAACTAAAACAATACAATGCCTCAGGAAAGCTGGAAAACGAATTAGAAGTAAAGATAAATGTTCCAATATATGATGCAAAGGGAAAATATTTGGTTATAGGAGAAAAAAATAGTAAAAAAGTATATTTGATTTGTGATAACAGCATAGTGTGGGAAACAGAAGTAGAAGGAAATGTTTCTAAAATTGATGTTAATGAAAATGGCTATGTAAGTATAATTTTAAAAGGGACGACATATAAATCTGTTATAGTAGTTTATGATGCAAAGGGAAATGAATTATTTAAAACATATTTATCAAAAACGAGCGCTGTAGATGCATGTATATCAAAAGACAATAAGTATCTTAGCTTCGCTGAAGTTAATACAACTGGAACAGTAATCCAATCTAATATAAAAACAATTTCAATGGATAAAGCAAAACAAGAGCCTTCACAGGCAATTGTATATACATATGCTGCCAATTCAAATGATTTAATAATAAATTTAAAATATCATGACAAAAATAAATTAATATGTATGTATGATAATTCTATACATTTAATTACAAATGATATAGACGAAAATATTATGCAACTGGACGAAAATACGAAAAAAGCAGATATAGAATTAGAAAATTATGCTATAAAAGCAACAGAACAAACAACAGGATTGTTTAGTGCAGATACTAATATAGAAATAAGGAATATTTCTAATAATAAAATTATTCAATATACAGTAGAAGGAGTAGCTAAAAATATATATTGCAGAAGTGAGACAATAGCTATAAACATAGGTTCAGAAGTAGAATTTATTCATACAAATGGATGGCTTATAAAAAGATATAAATCATTGCAAGAAGTGAAAGATGTAGTACTATGCGACGGTGCGGCAGCAATAATATATAGAGACAAGATAGAAATAATAAATTTATAAAGGAGGCTACATATGATAATTGTTGATTTAATAATATTGGCTGTATTGTTAATATGCATAGGATTAGGATATAAGAGAGGGCTAACAGGATGCCTGCTAAAAATAATATCATTTGTGCTTGCAATAGTAATTGCATGTATATTGTTTAAGCCTGTTGCAAATATTATTATAAATAACACACAAATAGATGATGACTTGGAAAAATCTATAAAAAACATCATCGTAAAACCAGAAGATGGAAATGAAACAAAAGAGGAAATAGAAAATAATACGGAAACTATAAATGATAATACAACAATGCCAACTGTGGTAGAAAAATATATAAATGAAACTATGGAAAACACATCAGATGATATTAGAGAAAAAGTAGCAGATGCAACAGCAAGAAAAGTTGCAATTACAATTATAAATGCAGGAACATGGATAATATTATTCATAATAGCAAAAATATTATTAGTAGTATTAAAAATAATATCAAACTGGATAACAAAATTACCAATAATAAAACAATTTGATAAATTAGGGGGCATAATATATGGCTTAGCAGAAGCACTAATAATAATATATTTTGTAATGGCTATAATATCTTTTATATCACCTATGATTCCAGACAGTACAATTATATTGAGCATAAAGAAATCATTTTTAGGAAGCTTTATGTATAATAGCAATTTGTTATTAAAAATAATTTTTTAATGATAATATAAACAACAATGTAAAATTACATTGAAATAATATAGAAGAGGAGAAATAATTATGAAATTTAACAAAGACACAAAAATAGGAGAAATTATGGAAGTAGCACCAGAAAAAGCAGAAATACTATTAGGCATAGGAATGCATTGCTTAGGTTGTCCAGCATCACAAGCAGAGACTATAGAAGAAGCATGTGAGGTTCATGGTGTTGATGTAGAAGAACTACTAGAAAAATTAAATGCATAAAATTTTACAAAAAAAACACAAAATTTTCAAATTACTATTGACAAATAAAAAGAAATAGGTTAAAATTAAGCTTGTGTTAGCCCAGAGGGCGCACGGCTTAAAATCTGGGTCATTAGCTCAGGTGGTAGAGCACTTGACTTTTAATCAAGTTGTCCGCGGTTCGAGTCCGCGATGGCTCACCAGACTAGGATTTAAGCTGAAACTTAAATCCTAGAAAGATTTTAAAAGGCCCCGTGGTCAAGCGGTTAAGACATCGCCCTTTCACGGCGGAGACATGGGTTCGATTCCCGTCGGGGTCACCAATTAAATATGCCACTTTAGCTCAGCTGGTAGAGCAACTGACTTGTGGGATAGATAAAGTATATTACTTTATTTTGAACTATCTTGCACCTTTATATGGAAACATATAAAGTGGACACCGCTAATTCGGGGAAGGCTGTCAAATGTTAATCCCGAGCTAGGATTTATCCGAGTGTAGAGACTTTATACGGTGTGCCTAAAGCATAAGCTATGGTAAAGAGAAAGTCCAGACTACAAACATAGAAATATGGTAGCGAAAGTTATAGTAGTATGAATCAGTAGGTCGTCCGTTCAAATCGGACAAGTGGCTCCAATACTTAAAGCTAGACTTGTTGTAAACTTGTCTAGCTTTTTGAGTACCAATAGGAGATTGTTTATAATGAATTGTATTTGTTGCAATAAACCAATAGATAAACACAAAAAATTTTGTAATAATAAATGCCAAAAGGAGTATGAATATATTACATATATAGAACGTTGGAAAAAAGGCAATGAGACAGGGCTAAGAGGAGAGTATCAAATTTCGATGCATATAAAAACCTATCTGTTTCGTAAATATAAAGGCAAATGTGCAAGATGTGGCTGGGGGGAGAAAAATGTATATACCAATTCTATTCCTCTAGAAGTAGAACATATAGATGGTAATTATAAAAATAATAAAGAAAATAATCTTATATTATTATGTCCAAATTGTCATTCATTAACTAGTACCTATAAAGGTGCTAATAGAAATTTTGGAAGGAAGGATAGAAGAAAGTATGCAGGATAAAGTTGTGATTGTAACTGGTGGCTCAAGGGGAATTGGTGCGAGTATAGTAAAAACTTTAGCGAGAAAAGGATATAATATTATTTTAAATTACAATAAATCAGAAAAAATAGCGGAACAAATAAAAAAAGAGCTAGAAGAAGAAAAAATAACAATTTACACATATAAGGCAGATGTTTCCAATAGAGAAGAAGCCAGAGGATTAATTGAATTTGCTATAGAAAAATTTAAAAAAATAGATGTACTTATAAACAATGCAGGAATATCACAAATGAAATTGTTTACAGATATAACAGATACAGAATGGAATGATATGCTAAATATCAACTTGAATTCAGCATTTTATTGCACACAAGAAGCCACAAAGCATATGCTTATAAATAAAGAGGGGTGTATAATAAATATTTCATCAATTTGGGGAATAACAGGAGCATCTTGTGAGGTTCATTATTCAACTGCTAAAGCTGCATTAAATGGATTTACAAAGGCATTGGCTAAAGAATTGGGACCATCTAATATAAGAGTAAATGCTATAGCACCAGGGATGATAGACACAGATATGAATAAAGATATACCAGAACAGGATAAACAAGATTTTATACAAGAGATACCATTAGAAAAAATTGGGAAGACAGAAGATATTTCGAAATGCATAGAATGGTTAATAGAAGACAATTATACAACAGGGCAAATAATTTCTATAAATGGAGGAATAGTAATTTAAAAAAACTGACTAATGTCAGTTTTTTATTCTTCTACTTTTCTTTTATAATTTCCAGAAATTAATTTTGGCAAATAAGTTATAACTTTATAAATAGCAAGCCTTACTTTTTTACTCCAAATATAAGATTTTCTAAGTCTTCTATGTTCTACGATTTCATTATCATTTTGTTCTTGAACAACTAAAGCTAATTCTACTTTTTCTATAGGGAATATATAGTTTGCATTTTCATTATTGTCCCATTCGTTATTTGAATTTCTAAAGCAAAAATTTAAAGTATCGCTTGATAATAATTCAATTTCAGCTTGAAATCCAAGTTCTGTTTTTTCCATTTTAATTTCATTAACATTATCCCAATTTGAGCCAAATCCATAATGAAGATAAACTTCACTAGAATTTTCTTGAAAAAGCTTACCTACATATGATATTTTAACCTTAGCATTTTCTACCAATTTATCTGTGTTAAAAAAAACATTTTTTACTAATTCCATTTTTATATCTCCCTTGTTTATCTCTTGTTTAATATTACATGCTAAATTATATTATTAAATAAAATAATATTCAAGTATTTTCTACAAAAAAATCAAAAAAAATTTAAATTATTTAATACCCACAACTTTGCCAATAATGGTAAATTCGTCATACTCATTGAAATATATGGACTTGTAGTCTTTATTAAGTGATCTTAATATTAAAGTTGTGGTTCTTACAGAAAATTTACGTATGTATATTTGACCTCTTATTTTAACAAGAGCAATATCGCCACTACTTAATGGAGAGTTTATTTCAACGAAAAGGTAATCTCCTTTCTTTATTTTAGGTTCCATAGAACTATCAGGCATTTTAACGGCAAAAGCAGCTCCAGAAGCTGTTGTTGGGCAATCTATAAAGTCAGCCATGCCATCAAAGGCCAAGACTTTGTTATATGACATATGCCTAAAAATTTTATAATAATCTTGCTCGTCATATGTAGCTTTATCATACATAAACATAAAAGTTTGGTAAGGAACATCTAAAGCTTTGCATATACTTTTTAATAGTCTATGGCTTGGTACGCGTTCTCCCTTTTCTATATGGGTAATATGCCCTATATCTACTTTTATAAGTTTAGCAAGTTGAGTTTTAGTCATGTTTTTATCTTTTCGTGCTTTAGCAATCATATCGCCAATCATTAAAATCACCTTCTTATTTTTATAAAAATTATATATAAAATACACATAAAAGTCCACAAAAAATAATAATTTTAATAAAGATTTTAGTTACTAACCAGACTTGAAATTAAAAATATTGTAAAATAAAAATTTATATGGTAATATAAATTTAAAATAAAGTATAAATATATACTAAAGCAAATATAAAAATAAAGGGGTACAATATGGAGAAAGATGAGGAAAAAACGGTAAAATTAGAAAATGACCAAGAAAAAAACATAGGAGAGATAAAGGAAGAAACACAAGAAGAAGTGAGGCAGACAAGAAAATCACGAAGAGAAAAGGCCAAGGAAGATAAAAGAAAAATAACTTTTATAATTATAATGGCAGTATTAATATGTGTTGTATCTGTATTTTCGGTAATATTTGCTATGCTAAATATTAAAAACACAAATATTTTATCAGGAATATATGTGCTAAATATAGACGTTTCAAATATGACAAAAGAAGAAGCACTAAAAAAAGTAGACAATATTATAAACGAAAAATTAACAAGTGATATAACTCTAAAATATAATGACTACGAAACCATAGTAAATAATAGCCAATTCGGGATACAGTTTGATAATCAGAAAGCTATTAGCAATGCATATAACGTGGGAAAAGAAAACAATATTGTAGTAAATAATTATAAAATTTTATTTGCAAAATTGCATAAAATCAATATTGAACCCGAATTGATTATAAATAGTGAAACTTTACAAAACAAAATAAGAGAAATTTCAGCAAAACTACCAAATGCAGTAGTAGAAAATAGCTACTACATAGAAGGCAATAAACTAATTATAGTAAAAGGAAAAAGGCGGAAATAAACTAAATAGTGAAGAGTTTAAGGAAATGCTTTACGTACAAATTAAAAATATTAACAGCAAAAATAATATAATAGAATTACCTGTAAGAGAAGCAGACCCAGAACCAATAAATTTAGAAAAAATAAGAAAGGAAATATATAAGGAACCAAAAGATGCATATATAGAAGAAAATCCGTTTAAAGTATATACACATGTTAATGGTGTGGATTTTAATATAACAATGGAAGAAGCGGAGAAAATTATACAAGCAGATAAACAAGAATATGAAATACCATTAAAAATAACTATACCAGAAAAAACAATAGCAGATTTAGGAGAAAAAGCATTCCCAGACCAATTATCTACATATACAACAAGGTATAATTCGGGAAACTACAATAGAAGCAACAACTTAGAATTAGCAGCAAAAGCAATTAATGGAACAGTACTTATGCCAGGAGAAACGTTCTCATATAATCAAACAGTAGGAGAAAGAACAATTAGTGCAGGGTATAAAGCAGCTGCTGCATATGCAGGTGGTAAAGTAATACAAGATGTTGGAGGAGGAATTTGTCAAATTTCATCCACACTATATAATGCAGTACTATTAGCAAACTTAGAGATTACAGACAGAAGTAATCATTGCTTCGAAACATCATATGTACCGGCAGGAAGAGATGCAACTGTAAATTGGGGCACAGTAGATTTTCAATTTAAGAATAATAGAAAATATCCAATAAAAATAGAAACCACAGCAGGAGGCGGAATAGCTACAGCCAAAATTCATGGGTTAAAAGAAGAAAATGAATATGAAGTAGTAATTCAGTCAAAAGTAACATCATATATATCGCGTACAACAAGGTACAAAAACGATTCAACAATGGACGAAGGCAAGGAAGTTATAGAGGATAATGGATTTGATGGATGCAACAGTGAAACATATAAAATATTAAAATTAAATGGAGAAGTTGTGTCACAAGCGTTAATTTCAAGAGATTCATATGATCCAATGGATAAAGTAATAATAAGAGGCACAAAAAAAGTAGTAAAACCTGAACAAGAAGTACCAGTAAATAAAGGAAATGAAGAACAAGAGCCAACACAAGAACAAAATCAAACAGAAAATCAAGAAGAAAATAATAATAAGCCAAATACTTAAAAATCCTATTGCCAAAATTAATTAAAAAGTGTATAATCAAAAAGTAAAGAGTTTTAGCCATTGTATGGAGGGTAAAACCAATAAAAGCCTATGAACCTTGTCAGGTCCGGAAGGAAGCAGCAATAAGTAGATACTTTTGTGTGGTGTTTATCTTCCATAGAATGGCTAAAATTCTAACAAATAAATTACTCTATTAAGTAAATCTTAATCTAAAAGAAAGTGTAAAGTAGCCTATGAAAAATGTAGGGGCGATTTTAATCGCCCGCAACCTAAAAGTGGGAGGGAAATATATGAACTATACTGCACTATATAGAAAATTTAGACCCAAAAAATTTGAAGATATAGTAGGACAAGAGCATATTACAAGAACATTAAGAAACCAAATAATATCAAATAGAGTAGGACATGCATATTTATTTAATGGTACAAGAGGTACAGGTAAAACCTCTGCAGCAAAGATTTTAGCAAGAGCTGTAAACTGTTTAAATCCAAAAGATGGAGAGCCATGTAATGAATGTGAAATATGCAAAGCTGCGTTGTCAGGAGCTTTAACAGATATAGTGGAAATGGATGCAGCATCAAATAATAGCGTTGATGACATAAGAATTATTAGAGATGAGGTAAACTTTTTGCCAACACTTGCAAAATATAGAGTTTATATAATTGATGAGGTACATATGCTGTCAACAGGCGCATTTAATGCACTTTTAAAAACATTAGAAGAACCACCGGCACATGTAAAATTCATTTTAGCAACAACAGAACCACAAAAATTACCAGCAACAATACTTTCTAGATGTCAAAGATTTGACTTTAAAAAAATATCAGATGAAAATATAGACAAAAGATTACAATATATATGTGATGAAAGCAAAATAGAAATAACAAAAGAGGCGCTAAAAATTATAGCTGTATTATCAGAAGGTGCAATGAGAGATGCTTTAAGCATATTAGAAAGATGTTTACAAGAAGGAAATAATCAAATAAATGAAGAGCTAGTAAAAGAACTAGTTGGAATTCCAAAGCTAGAATATATAAGTGGAATAACAGAATCAATTATAAATTATGATGTGGATAATGCGCTAAAAGTAGTAAACGAAGTATTAAAACAAGGTAAAGACATAAGTAACTTAATTTGGGAGATAATCAAATATTTTAAAGATATTTTAGTGTATAAAACTAGTCAAACTTTAGAAATATACAATGAAAAAGAAATAACACAAATAAAAGGGCTTGCAAATAATGTTTCTAAAGAAAGACTATTGCAAATAATATATGATTTATCAAATTTAAGTAATGAAATAAAATGGTCATCACAAAAGGGATTAATGTTTCAAGTAGAAATTATAAAATTATGTAATAAAGGTCAAGATGTAAAAAACATAACAGGACTAGAAGAAATAAACACAAGATTACAAAAATTAGAGGAACAAGTAAAAAATGGTGTAAAAGTCACAAAGGTGCCAGTTGAGAACACTCCAAAGGTAGATAAAACTGTACCACAAAATGAAATAACCAAAAAAGTGATTAATGGTAAAGAGGGCTCAACAGGAGAAAAATGGCCCAATATATTGAACAATTTAAAAAAGTCTGGTAAAATATTGTTATATACTAATTTGATAAATGCAACGCCAGTAGAGCTAAATGACCTAGTTATTGGGATAGAATTTAAGAATGGAGTAACACCATTTATAAAAAGTGTAATAGAAAGAGCAGAAAATATAGTAGAACTTGAAAAAGCTATTTCAATGGAATATGGCAAGGAAATGAAAATTAAAATAATAGATGGTAAAACTGAACAGGTAAATAAAATACAAAGTGATCCAATAGACAATTTACCAGCAGATTTGGATATACCAATTAATATAATAGAAGACTAAAAGGAAAGGAAGAAAATTAAAGATGTCAAAAAGAGGTGGATTCCCAGGAATGGGAGGATTTGGAGGAATGAACATAAACCAACTAATGAAAGAAGCAAAAAAAATGCAAGCAGATATGGAAAAATCACAAGAGGAATTAGCAAACAAAGAATTTGACTCAACTGCAGGAGGAGGAGCAGTATATGTTAAAGTATCTGGCAACAAAGAAATAAAAGAAATTAAAATAAAAAAAGACGTAGTTGATCCAGAAGATGTAGAGATGTTACAAGATTTAATTTTAACATGTGCAAATGAGGCTTTAAGAAAAGTCGATTCAGCACAAGCTGAAAGCTTAGGAAAGTATAACATACCAGGAATGATGTAAAAGCGAGAGGAAAAAATATGTCATATTATTCACCATCAATAGAAAAACTAATAGAAGCATTTGAAAAATTACCGAGTATAGGAAGCAAAACAGCGGCAAGACTTGCTTTTCACATATTAGATGCAAGTGAGCAGGAAACAAATGAATTTGTTTCAGCAATATTAAATGCAAAAAAGAATTTAAAGTATTGTTCAAAATGTTATAACATATCAGATACAGACCCTTGTCCAATATGTAGTAGTGCAAAAAGAGACCAAACTTCTATATGTGTTGTAGAAGATGTAAGAGATGTAGTAGCAATGGAAAGGACGCATGAATTTAAAGGAGTATATCATGTATTACATGGAAGTATTTCACCAATGAATGGAATAGGACCAGATGATATAAAAATAAAAGAACTACTTTCAAGGTTAATGGATGGAACAGTAAAAGAAATAATACTTGCAACGAACCCAAGAGTAGAAGGAGAGGCTACAGCTGTATATATTTCTAAACTTATAAAACCTATGGGAATAAAAGTAACAAGAATAGCACATGGAATTCCAGTAGGTGGAGATTTGGAATATACAGATGAAATAACATTAAGCAAAGCACTAGAAGGAAGACGAGAAATATAAAAATAATAAAAGGAGGAAAAACATATGACAGAAAAAACGCTAATGAAGATACTAAATGAGAATGATAAATTACGAAAGGATATAAGAAAACTACAAAGAAAATTAGAGACAACTTTGCAGAAAGGAGAGAAAAAGTAATATATGGAAGGACAAGAAAATGTAAATACAGGGATGAAAATAGAAAACATAAAAAATACAAAAGAAAATCCCAAAATGAAATTAGAGGACAAAATTGGTCTATTGCAACAACAAATAAGATATTATATTGGAATTATAAGACGTCAAAATAGAATTGTAAGAGCTTATGAGATGGATAAAAGAAGAGCGAAGAATAGCGAGGAAGCTAAAAAAAGAATAATAGAAAACCAACTAGAACCTGAAAAAAAGACATTGAGAAAATATAAGGAATCATTACGTACAATGGAAGAAGAACTATTAATGTGCGAATATTGGGCACTGGAAGAATATTTAAAAGGAAGTAATGGAACATATATTGCACCAGCAGATAAGCTACCTAAAATTTATTTCCTTCCAGTAATTGGTAGGTTGGCTCGATTTGGCAATACACAAGGATATCTTGCTGGTAGAAAGAAAGAAATAGTTGAACAACTTGAAAAAATAAGTGAAAGGAATACAGAAGGCACAGAAAAAAGTAAAGAGAGTACAGATAATGGCATCAATAATCCAGTGATATCTAAGCTTGATGAATTTGCACGAAACAACCTGGTTGATAATAAAACAACCAGACCAAATATTAAATCTGTTGCGAGATTGGCAAAAAAACCAAGAACACCAAGAACACTTAAGGATAAACCAAAAACAACAAGTGGAAGATTTGAAGGAGAAAAAATAGGTAGCCCAGGTAGAAAAAAAGGAAAATCACAAATCAAATATACAGAAGAAAGATAATAAAGAAAAAGACACACTCCATGAAATCTCATGGAGTGTGTCTTTTATGTCTATATTATAAAATATTAACTAAAGTATCACAAATTTGTTTAGTAGAATTTGGCTTAGCCAATAGTTTAGTATGTTCTTTCATTTCCGCTAATTTATTGGGTGAATTAAAAATTTGTGAAAGTATTACCTCTGGATTATCATCTTTTCTTATCCAAACACCAACATTATTTTTCTCTAAAAATAATGCATTTTCCTCTTCTTGACCAGGAAGTGGATTAATAACAATAATTGGCAAATTGGATACTAGGCTTTCAGTTGTTGTAAGCCCGCCAGGTTTGGTAATAACAACACTAGAAATGCTCATTAATTCTGGTACCTTATCCGTAAATGGTAATACACGTACTCTATTTTCTACGTTCATGTCAGACACAACTTCTTCAAAAGCAAGCTTCATTTTTTCGTTTTTTCCAGCTATTGCAATTATCTGAAAATCATTTGCAACAGAAATTAAATCTTTTAAAATTTGTACGGTTTTATCTTTGCCCAAGCCAAACTCTCCACCGCCAAAAAATAAAGCAACTTTTTTATTTATATCTAAGTTAAACATTTTAAATATATTTTTTCTATCAAAATTTTGCAAGAATCTATTAGAAAAAGGAATTCCGGTCACAAATATTTGAGATGCTGGAATACTATGTTCTATTAACTCATCTTTCATATGTTCACTAGATACAAAATATAAATCAGTATATTCATGACCAACTATCCATTGTTCGTGAATTTCAAAATCTGTTAAAATGGTTGCCAATTTGCAATTTAATTCTCCCTTCTTTTTTAAATAGCTTACCATTTGGCTACTAAAAGGATGTGTAGAAAGAATTAAATCAGGGCTGGATTCTAATATTAATTTAGCAAGTTTTCTTGCCATCAGTTTATTACTATTTTTACTTATTTTTGAAAGAAGTCCTCTTTGCGAATGGTCATATACTTCTTTCCAAAGTTTAGGCGCTTTTTTTGCCATTTCTCTATATGCACCAGTAGTTAGTTTTTCTAAAACAGCATTAATATATTTCATACAATCAACTAATTCTGTTTGAATATCTGGATAATTTTCATTTAAATAATTATTTATTGATTTTGCAGCAGAAAGATGTCCTCCTCCATAAGAAGCGTAAAAAATTAAAATCTTTTTCATATGTTTCCCCTTTCATTAAAATTCTAACATAAGTTATAAAAAAAATAAAGAATATGGAATAATTTATAAAAAATAATCCAAAATATTAAAAAGTGTGAAAAAGGAGGAAAATGTGAAAAGATTTATAAAAATTACATTATTAATATTAATTTTAATATTTGAGATTATAACATATATTAAAAGCAAAAATGTTCAGGCAGTAAGTCAAGGAAGCAATGTTTCAGATGTACAATTGCTTGCAAGAGCAATAAATGGCGAAGCAAGAGGTGAAACTTATGAAGGACAAGTTGCAGTAGGTGCAGTTATATTAAATAGAGTAGCACACTCGAGTTTCCCAAATACAATAGCGGGAGTAATATATCAACCAGGTGCATTTACGGCTGTATCTGACGGACAAATAAATGTAGCAATAGAAGAGAACTCCACAGTTGTAAAAGCAGCAAGGGATGCTTTGAATGGATGGGATCCAACAGATGGAGCTATATACTATTTTAATCCAGATACGGCTACTAATAAATGGATATGGTCAAGACCATTAATAAAGACAATTGGAAAACATAAATTTTGTAAATAGAAAGGATGATTTTTTTGAGTAGTATAAAACAGAAAGTATATGATTGGAAAGATAGGTTAAGAGATAGACATATGCTTACTTTAGTGGTAAGTTTAATTGTAATTATTATTGCATTGGGACTGTATATTTATAAAAAACAAATGGAATATAGACAAGCATCAGAAAACCAATATAATATGGCATTTTATGAGTTGGTAGATTATGTTCAAAATGTAGAAACTTATTTGGCTAAATCTTTAATCTCAAGTACACCAGAACATGGGGCAGAAACATTAACAAATGTATGGAGAGAAGCTAATTTGGCACAAGTGTATTTATCAAGATTACCAATAGACAGTGTAGAACTAGAAAACACATCAAAATTTTTAAATCAAGTAAGTGATTATAGTTATTCACTATCAAGAAAAAATATATATAATGAAAAATTAACAACAGAAGACTTAGATAATTTAAAGCAACTTCATGATTACAGTATAAACCTAGAAAATACATTAAATCAATTATCAAACGATTTAAATGGTGGAAGAATCAGCTGGGGTGAATTGACCAAAAAAGGAAGTGTGGCATTTGCACAACAAGTAAGCAATATATCAAAAGACAGTTTTGAAAACATGGAAGAAAACTTTCACGAATATTCAGGTTTAATATATGACGGAGCATTTTCAGAACACATGACCAAGAGCAATAAAAAGGGGTTAACAGGAGAAAATATAGATGAGGAAACAGCAAGAAATAAAGTGAAAGAATTCATAGGAGAAGACAAGATTGAAGAAATAACTTCAAATGGAAAATCAGAAAACACAGATATTATAGCATATGATTTTACAGTAAAATTAAAGGAAGATAAAAATAATAAAGCATATATTTCTATTTCAGAGAAGGGCGGACATGTAGTATTTATGAATTACAATAGAGATGTAAATGCAGAAACAATAACTCAAGAAAAGGCAGATGAGTTCGGGAAAAAATTTCTAAAAGATAAAGGTTTTGACAATATGAAAGAAACCTATTATTTAAAGGAAAGTGGAATAGTTACAATTAATTATGCTTATGAGCAAGATGGAGTAACAATTTATTCTGATTTAATTAAATTAAAAGTGGCATTAGACAATGGAGAAATATTAGGAATAGAAACAAAAGGATATTTAAACTCACATGAAGAAAGAAATATACAACAGGCAAAGATAAGCAAAGAACAAGCAAAAGAAAATCTGAACCCAAAATTGCAAATAGAAAGTGAAGCATTAGCTATAATTCCTACAAAATGGAGAACAGAAAGGCTATGCTGGGAATTTAAAGGAAAAGTAGATGATACAGACTTTTTAGTATATATAAATGCAGAAACAGGCAAAGAAGAAGATATATTAGTAATTGTAAATACGCCAAATGGAACATTAACACATTAGTAAAAAAATAGGGCATTGTAAACACAGTGCCTTATTTTAATAGAAAAACAATAGTTGCTAATTAAATGATTATAGCATATAATATTTGAAATAAAATATAATTACTAAAGTAGAGAGGATGAAGGTAAAACTTATGGCTGATATAACAGTTGGAGATATAAAAAAGATAACAAAAGGTAAATTATTATGTGGAAATGAATATGATATATGTGAAAACTTTTGCATAGACAGCAGAGAGATAAAATCAGGAGATGTATTTGTTGGAATAAAAGGAGAAAGAGTAAATGGAAACGAGTTATATGAAGAAGTATTAAAAAAAGGTGCAAAGTGTTTAATATTGGAAAATGTGGAAATCCCAGAAGATATAATAAAAAAGTATACTGATTCAGCAATTATAATAGTTGAAGACACAATAAAAGCATTACAACAAATTGCAGAATATAAACGAAATTTATATAAAATACCAGTAATAGCTATAACAGGAAGTGTAGGCAAAACAAGTACAAAAGACATTGTAGCAGAAGTAGTTTCAAAAAAGTACAAAGTATTAAAAACACAGGGAAATCTAAATAATCACATAGGATTACCACTAACTATTTTAAGCTTAAAAGACGAAGAAGCAATGGTGGTAGAATTAGGTATGAGTCATTTGGGAGAAATAAGTACTTTGACTAAAATTGCAAAACCAACAATTGCAATAATTACAAATGTAGGTACAGCACACATAGGAAATTTGGGCTCAAGGGAAAATATATTAAAAGCCAAAATGGAAATAATAGAAGGACTACAAAACAATGGAACATTAATAATAAATAATGATAATGACCTATTACACAAATGGAACTTAGAAAATAACCATAAAATAAATGTAATTACATATGGAATACAAAACAAAAGCAATGTAATGGCATATAATATACAACAAAATGAAAAAGGAAGCACATTTAATACCAAAGTGGAAGAGCAAGAATATAATGTAAAAGTAAAAATAGGAGGAGAACACTTTGTATATAACAGCCTGTGTGCAATAGCAGTAGGACTAAAACTTGGAATTAATATAGAAAAAATCCTAGAAGGAATACTAGATTTTAAATTGACAGAAAAAAGAATGGAAATGTTTACAAATGATAAAGGAATATTAGTAATAAATGATTGTTACAATGCTAATTATGATTCTATGAAAGCAGCAATTGAATATCTAGCAAAACTACCAAACAAAAGAAAAATAGTAATATTAGGAGATATGCTAGAACTTGGCGAATACTCTAAACAATTGCATGAAAAAGTAGGCGAAGAAATAAATAAAAACAAAATAGACGTCCTAATAACAGTAGGAGAAGAAGCAAAAAACATAAGCAAAATAGCACAAAAAACCGTAAAAGAAATATATAACTTTGAAAAAAATGAGCAAGCAATAAAACTACTACAAACATATCTACAAAAAGAAGACGCAGTATTAATAAAAGCATCAAATGGAATGAACTTCACCGAAATTTCTGCCCAATTGGAGACAGTCCCTAATTGAGCAAACGGGACCAAAAGGGACAGTCCTTAAAGTAAAAAAGGAGGAAAATGATGAATTTAGGTGTCATTATGGGAGGAATGTCTACAGAACACTATGTTTCAATTGTTTCTGGGACTTCAATTGTAAATAATCTGAATAAAAAGAAATATAAAATTTTTCCAATATACATAGATTTAAAAGGAAATTGGTATAAATATATAAAACCAATAGAAGAAATAGAAATATTACAAGTGGGAGAAATACCACAGGAACTAGAAAAGATAAATAATGAAATTGAATATTTAAAAAATATGGATGTTGTTTTTCCAGCTCTGCATGGATTGTATGGAGAGGATGGAACAATACAAGGATTATTGGAGTTACTTAATGTAAAATATGTTGGTTGTAAGGTGTTGACTTCTGCTGTTTCAATGGATAAGGTGTATACAAAAATTCTTTTTGAGAAAGCAAATATTCCACAAGCTAATTATATTTATATAAAAGCTTTTAACAATATATATACAGTTGTAGATAATCAGTTAAATGAACAAGAACTGAACTTAGACGAAGTAAGTTCTATGGTAGAAAAACAATTAGGATATCCAGCATACGTAAAACCATCAAATTCTGGGTCATCTGTTGGGATAAGTAAAGCTAAAAATAGTGATGAGTTAAAAACAGCAATAAAAGAAGCAGTAAAATATGATAAAAAGATATTGATAGAAGAAGAAATAAAAGGCAAAGAAATAGAATGTGCAATTTTAAAAAATGAAAAAGTAGAAGCTTCAACAGTAGGTGAAATACTTTCAGCAGATGAATTTTACAGCTTTGATGCGAAATACAAAAATAAAGACTCAAAGACTGTAATTCCTGCAAATATAAGCAAAATGGAAATAGAAGAAATTAGAAAATTAGCAATAAAAGCATTTAATGCTGTAGATGGAAGCGGATTGGCAAGAGTAGACTTCTTTATAAAAGAAGCAGATAATAAAATATATATTAATGAAATAAACACAATGCCAGGATTTACGCAAATTAGTATGTATCCAAAATTGTGGGAACAATGTGGAATAAAATACTCAGATTTATTGGATAAGTTAATAGATAGCGCTAAAAAATAAAATATGTTTATAAGGAAAGATAAGAAATGGAATTATTAGAAAGAATAGATAATAGAGTAAAAAATACATTATCAGAAAAGAGATATTTTCATTCTGTTTGTACAATGAACAGAATGGAGATATTAGCTAAAATATATAATATTGATGTAGAAAAGGCAAAATTAGTAGGACTTATACATGACATAGCAAAAGAAATGTTACCAGAAGACGCATTTGAATATATGGAAAAGAATGAATTGATAATAGATGATATAGAAAAAAAGTGTCCAAGTTTACTACATGCTAAAATAGGAGCGAATATAGCAAAAACAGAATATGGATTTACAGAAGAAATGTGCAAAGCTATAAGGGTGCATACAACGGGAAGTGCTGATATGAGTTTAATGGACAAGATGTTATTTATAGCAGATGGTACAGGAGATGATAGAAAATGGGAAGATGTGCCATATGTTCGTGAATTATCAGAAAAAAATTTAGATGTAGCCGTTTTATATATGTTAGATTTAAATATAAAAGATATAATAGATGAAAAAAAGCTTATACATCCAGACAGTGTTTTAGCCAGAAATGCATTAATAAAATAAATAGCGGAAAACCGTAAATCCATAGCAAAATTAGGAAAATGTATTGAAAATGTAACCAAAATGTAATATAATTGTAATATATGAAGGCAAAATGTGTATTTGCAATATCCGTAGTGACACAAACACTGATTTAGAACATTATGGAATAGTAGGCAAATACTGTTATTGACTTACATTGGAAAAAAATATAAAATAAAATTATAATAAAAGATAAAAAGGTGGTAAAAGGAATGAAACTAAAAAAGAAAAATGTACTTATATTGTTAACACTTATGTTTATACTAATGACAAGTATGTTTAGTATGGTTAGTGCTAGAACAGAAAATAAATGGTTTGGACTAGAACTATTACGTGAATCTGGAAATGGCTACATAGTTAATGGAAAAAACGTATGGGAAATATGTTCATATGGAACAGGAACAACCCCTTCAGCAGTTGCTGACCATAGTGAAACAATATACTGTTTAAGAGCAGGCATTGGTTTTGGTAGCAATAACTGGGGAAGTTCAGAAACAGAGAAAAAATTGTATACAAGCTCTTTTGATATGAAACAAGAAAAAATACCAGCAGAATATCTATCTGTACTACCAGAAGGTGAAACATACAAAAAAATGCTATGGATATTAGATAATTCATATGTAGCACCAAAAACAGCACAAGAACAAAATACAGCAAATGAGTATAAAAATAAACTTTTAGAAAAAGCAGGAATACCTCAAAGCGAAAACAAGTTGACAGATGAAGATATAGATGCGGTACAACAATTAGCTATATGGTATTTCACAAATCCTAACTCAGAATATCAAGTAGGAGATTCGTTTATATTTTATATAAAAAATGAAGATGGAACATTTGCTATAAACCAAAAATTAGGTGGAGAATACATCTTTGAAAATGGAGAAGCAAGACATACTCAAGCAAATAAATTGATAAAATACTTTATAAACAATGCAAATGCACAAGCTGCATTAAGCCCATCAATAAATAGTACCGTAAAACCACTTGAAATAGAAAAAACAAATCCTACAGTAAAAGTAGAAAATAACAAATATATAGTAGGACCATATAAAATAAAACAAAATATTAATTGTGAATATACATATAATGTTACTTTTACAGATGGTAATGGAAATGAAATAGAAAATTATACTATATTAGATAACAATAATAATACATTACAAAATATAGAAGTAAACAAGGAATTCTATATTTCTGTACCAATGTCTACAAACGTTAATGAAGTTAAAATAAAAATAGACTTTTCATATTTTGCTACCGATATAAGATATTGGGTTGTAACAAATGCAATAGCATCAAATCAACCAATAGCAATAATAGACAGAAAAAAAGTAGAAGCTAACGATGAATTAGCTATAAACTATACAAAGCCTCAATTTGACCTAGCTTTAAGAAAATTTATAACAAAAATTAATGGAGTAGAATTAACAGGTAAAGATAGTAGAATACCACGAGTAGACTTAACACCTTTAATATCAGGAACAGAAACTACAGCAATATATGAACACACCAAAAATCCAATAATAGTAAATACAGGCGATAAAGTAACATATATAATTAGGATATATAATGAGGGCAAAACAGATGGATTTGCAACAATGGTAGAAGATGTTTTACCAGAAGGATTAATACTTGCAACTAACAGTGATATAAATACAAATAATGGTTGGGAAGTATTAAAAACTGGCGATGGAAAAACATATGTTGGAACAAATAAATTAGCAGACCAAGTTATTAGAGCATTTGATGATGAAAATCTAGATTATAAAGATTTAGAAATTGAGTGCGAAGTAACAATGAATGCTGGAAACGAAAAAATATTGTTAAAAAATATTGCGGAAATTACAGATGATTCAAATATATATCAAGAGGCAGATAGAGATTCGGAACCAGGAAATGTAGATATTCCAAATTATGGAACAATAAATCAACAAGATGATGATGATTTTGAACAATTAGTAATTAAACCAATAGAAGTTAAACCAGAGTTTGACTTAGCATTAAGAAAATTTATTACAAAAGTTAATGGTACAGAACTAGAAAGTTTAGGACTAGAAAACAGAGAACCACAAGTAGATGTTACACCATTAATAAATAATAGAAAAACCTTAAATACAACAGCAATATATACACATACTAAAACACCTGTAACAGTTAGAAAAGGAGATATAGTAACATATATTATAAGAATATATAACGAAGGGGATACAGCAGGATATGCTACAAAAGTAGAAGATATATTGCCAGCAGGACTACAACTAGCAGAAAATAGCAAAGTAAATGAAAAATATGGATGGGAAGCTGTAAAACATGAATATATAGAAGGAGCAACTGTAATACACAGCACATACTTAAAAGATACAGAAATAAAAGCATTTAATCAAGAAGAATTAGACTATAAAGATTTAGAAGTTGAATGTGTTGTAACAGCAACACCAGGAGAAGAAAGAATAACTCTAAGAAACATTGCAGAAATTGCAGAAGACAATAACGCATTAGAAATAGATGATAGAGATTCAACTCCTGCTAATGTTGATGCAAGAATATTTAAAGAAGATGACCACGAGGATGATGAAGACTTTGAAAAATTGGTAATTGAACCAGCAATAAAAACAGAATTTGACTTATCATTAAGAAAGTTTATAACTTCAGTAAATGGTGTTGAGTTAAAAGATGAAAACAATAATTATTTAAGAGCTCCAATAGTAGATATAACAAACTTATTAAATGGAACATCTAAAACTGCAATATATAAACATTCAAAGGCACCAGTAGCAGTTGACTTAGGAGATGTAATAATATATACAATAAGAGTGTACAATGAAGGTGAAGAAGATGGATATGTTACAGAAATAACAGACCATTTGCCAGAACAACTAGAATTTATAGTAGATGATGAATTAAATGCAAGCTATGGATGGACAGTTAGCGGAGATGGTAGAACAGTTAGAACAGACATAACATCATTAGACACACAAAACTCAGCAAGTAGGGATACAATTTACCAGGATAGAAAACAAGGAAATGATAAAGTAAAATTGGATAAATTAACAACCAATGGAATTGACTATATAGATGTAAAAATAAAATGCAAAGTAAAATTAAACAGTAATATATACAAGAAAATTACAAATATAGCAGAAATTTCTGGATATGTAGATATAAATGGAAATACAACATCAGATAGAGATTCAACAGCAAGTGTTGTTTTACCAACAGATGAAACATTGCCAAACTATAAAGATGACGAAATAAACAATGGAGATGAATACATTCCAGGACAAGAAGACGATGATGATTTTGAAAAATTAGTTTTACAAAGATTTGATTTATCATTAAGAAAATTTATAACAAAGGTAAATGAAGAAGAAGTAACAGAAAGAATACCAGTGTTTACAAGAAAAGCAGATGGAACATATACATATGAACATCCAAAAACACCTGTAAGTGTTATGACAGAAGATTTAGTAACATATACATTAAGAATATATAATGAGGGAAATCAAGCAGGATATGCTAAGAGAGTAAAAGATGACATTCCAGAAGGTTTAGAGTTTTTACCTGAAAATGAAACTAACACACAATATAGATGGAAAATGTACAAGGAAGATGGAGAATTAGCAACAGATGTAAAAGAAGCAAAATATATAGAAACAGATTACCTATCAAAAGAACAAGAGAAACAAGAAGGCGAAAACTTAATACAAGCATATAATCCATCAACAATGACACAGCCAGACTATAAAGATGTAAAAGTAGTATTTAAGGTAAAAGAGCCAAGCACATCAGATAGAATAATAATAAATACTGCAGAAATTTCAGACGACAGTGATGAATATGGCAAACCTGTAAATGATGTAGATTCAGAGCCAAATAACAATAAGCCAGATGAGGATGATATAGACATTGAAAAAGTTAAAGTAAAATATTTTGACTTAGCATTAAAGAAATGGGTAACATCATCAATAACAATATATGATGGAAAAACAACAATTGTAAAAACAGGGCACACAGGTGATGAAGATCCAGAGCCAGTTGTTAAAGTAGATATAAAAGAAAGTAGACTAAAAGATATAATTGTAAAATTTACTTATAACATAAAAGTAACAAACGAAGGAGAAATAGCAGGATATGTTAAAGAAATTTCAGATTATATACCAGAAGGACTAAAATTCATAAAAGAAGATAACCCAAATTGGGAAGAAGTAGAGGGCAAAGTAGTAACAAGACAATTAGAAAATACACTATTACAGCCAGGAGAAAGTGCAACAGTAGAAATAACATTAACATGGATTAATGATAAAAATAACTTGAATTTAAAAGTAAACGTTGCAGAAATAAGCGAAGACTATAATGAAAGTAATACACCAGATATAGATTCTACACCAAATAATCAAGTAGAAGGCGAAGACGACCAAGATGATGCACCAGTAATTTTATCATTACAAACAGGAACAACAGGACAATATATAATACTAACAATGTCAATTTTAGCAATAATGGCAACAGGAATAGCATTAATAAGAAAATATGTAATATAAAAAAATAGAGGATGACTTAGGTTATCCTCTATTTTAAAAATATGTGTAATCATTTGCTATATATAACAATTTGCATTTGATAAAAAACTATTTACATTTATACGTTTATATAATAAAATATTACCCAGTTAATATTTTATTATGGAGTTTGATTATGATTAAAAAATATTTTTTAGTATTTTTAATTTCAATGATACCACTTATAGAATTAAGAGGCTCTGTACCAATTGGTCTTAGCAATTTATGGGGAGGCCCTATTGATATATTGCCACTGTATTTAATTTGTATTATTGGAAATATGTTACCTGTTCCAGTTATATTTTTCTTTGCAAGAAAAGTGTTGGTATGGGGAGCAGATAAAAAGTTTATAGGAAAGTTTTTTAAGTTTTGCCTAGAAAAAGGAGAAAAAGGTGGAAAAAAACTTCAGGAAAAAGCAGGACGTGGTCTATACTGGGCATTATTTATTTTTGTTGGTATTCCTTTGCCAGGTACAGGAGCTTGGACGGGTACTCTTGCAGCCAGCTTACTAGACATGGATTTTAAAAAAAGTAGTATAGCAGTAATGGCAGGAGTTATTTTGGCAGGAATAATAATGGGGTTGGCGTCAGCGGGAGTTTTTGGCGCTGCAGGTGCAATTTTAGGTGCATAAAAAATTAAAAATATAAAATGGAAACTATTGACAAGTTGCGTTAGAATGGGGTATACTAGATTATAGATGTGTTAATATGGAGAGACATTAATTCTATTTAGAAACAAGGGTGGTAAAAATAGAAAACGTGTTTTTAAAAGAAAATTAACAAACAACAAGAAAATTGACAAAACGTAATATTTGTCAATAGTTTTTTTGTTGTTAAATTTCATAGTTATGTAAATTGTTTAAAAGAGGAATTGCTCTTAAAAATATTTGCAAATAATAGAACTTGGAGAGCAGGAAGTTTGTGTTATTGCAAATGTCTTTAGGAAGACAAGAAGGACTTTTGAATGATTTGATATATATTTTTCTGCTTAATATTTTTTAGAGGTGATTTTTGATGAAAGACATCAAATATGAAAAATGTACTCGTAAGACTTTTGCAAAAATAGATGATTCTATAGAAATGCCAAATCTTATCAAGGTACAAAAAGATTCATATGACTGGTTTGTAGAAGAAGGACTAGGAGAAATACTAAAAGATATTTCACCCATAGTTGACTATTCTGGAAATTTAGTTCTTGAATTTTTAGATTACTATATGGAAGAAAAGACAAAATACACACTAGAAGAAGCAAAAGAAAGAGATGCTACATATGCAACAAGATTGCATGTAAAAGTAAGATTAATAAACCGTGAAACAGGAGAAATTAAAGAACAAGAGATTTACCTTGGAGATTTCCCACTTATGACAGACAGTGGTACTTTTGTTATTAATGGAGCAGAAAGAGTTGTAGTTAGCCAATTAGTACGTTCACCAGGATGCTATTATGCAAAAGAATTCGACCCTAAAACAGGTAAAAGAATTTATACTTCAACAGTAATGCCTATAAGAGGAGCTTGGCTAGAATATGAAACAGATGGAAATGACGTTTTCTATGTAAGAGTTGATAGAACTAGAAAATTGCCAGTTACATCATTATTAAGAGCGATTGGAATTGCAACAGATGAGCAAATAATTGCTTTATTTGGCGAGGAACCAAAAATTACAGCTACTATACAAAAAGATACAGTTAAAACACCAGACGAAGCTTTAATAGAAATATATAAAAAATTAAGACCAGGAGAACTTCCAACAGTTGATGCTGCAAGGAATTTGTTTAATGGTTTATTCTTTGATGACAGAAGATATGACTTAGCAAAAGTTGGAAGATATAAATTTAATAAAAAATTAAGTTTATCAACTAGAATAATAGGCAAAGTTGCATTTGAAGATATTGTAGATTCTGAAACAGGAGAAGTTTTAGTAGAAAAAGATTCTGTAATTTCAGAAGAAGTAGCAGAAAATATTAGAAATCTGGGTATAAATATTGTAGACGTAAAAGTTGATGATAGAAGAGTAAGAATTATAGGAAATGGAACAGTAAATATCCACAAAGTTTTACCAAATGTGGATTTGTCTGACTTACATATTAAAGAATATGTGAATTATGAAGTATTAAAATCAATAATAGATACAACACCAGAAGATAAATTACATGATGTTGTAAAAGAGAGAATTGAAGAATTAATTCCAAGACATATAACAAATGAAGATATGATTGCATCAATAAGCTACTTATTAAATCTAGATAATGGCTTAGGAAATGTTGATGATATTGACCATTTAGGAAATAGACGTATTAGATGTGTTGGAGAATTATTACAAAATCAATTTAGAATTGGACTTACTAGATTAGAAAGAGTAGTAAGAGAAAGAATGACAATACAAGATTTAGATGTTATTACTCCACAAACATTAATAAATACAAAACCAATAACATCATCAATAAAAGAGTTCTTTGGAAGTTCACAATTATCACAATTTATGGACCAAACAAACCCATTATCTGAGCTAACACATAAAAGAAGAATATCTGCATTAGGCCCTGGGGGTCTTTCAAGAGAAAGAGCAGGATTTGAAGTTCGTGATATTCACTATACACATTATGGAAGACTTTGCCCTGTAGAATCACCAGAAGGACCAAACATTGGATTAATATCTGCGCTTTCTTCATTTGCAATTATAAATGAATATGGATTTGTAGAAACACCATACAGAAAAGTGGTTGACGGAAAAGTTACAGATGAAATTATGTATATGTCAGCAGATGAAGAAGATAAATATATAATTGCACAAGCTTCTGAACCTGTTGATGAAGAAGGAAAATTTATAAATGACAGAATTAGAGTAAGACATAGAGAAGAAATAACAGTTGCAGATAAAGATAAGGTTAATTTTGTTGATGTATCGCCAAAACAACTTGTTTCTGTTGCGGCTGCAATGATTCCTTTCTTAGAGCATGATGATGTTAAGCGTTCTCTAATGGGATCAAACATGCAACGTCAAGCGGTTCCATTACTTACAGCAGAATCGCCAATAGTTGGAACAGGTATAGAATACAGAGCGGCAAGAGATTCTGGTATTACAGTACTTGCAAAATCTGATGGAATAGTTGAAAAAGTAACTGGTGATGAAATAAGAATTAGAAATAAAAAAGATGAAATAGATACATACCGTTTAAGAAAATTCAAAAGAACAAATGGTGGAACATGTATTAACCAAAGACCAGTTGTAGTAAAGGGAGAAAAAGTTAAGGCTGGAGATCTAATAGCAGATGGACCATCTACAAAAAATGGCGAAATGGCGCTTGGAAAAAATGTTTTAATAGCATTTACAACTTGGGAAGGCTACAATTACGAGGATGCTGTATTAATTAATGAAAGATTGGTAAAAGAAGACGTATATACATCTATTCATATAGAAGAATATGATTGTGAATGTCGTGACACAAAATTAGGACCAGAGGAAATTACAAGAGACATTCCAAACGTTGGAGATGATAGCCTAAAAGACTTAGACGAAAATGGAATTATAAGAATAGGTGCAGAAGTAAGACCAGGAGATATATTAGTAGGTAAAGTAACTCCAAAAGGCGAAACAGAGCTTACAGCAGAAGAAAGATTGTTAAGAGCTATATTTGGAGAAAAAGCTAGAGAGGTAAGAGATACTTCATTACGTGTACCACATGGTGAAGCAGGAACAATAGTCGATATAAAAATATTTACAAGAGAAAATTCAGACGAATTAGGACCTGGCGTAAATCAAATAATAAGATGTTATATAGCTACAAAAAGAAAAATATCTGTTGGAGATAAAATGGCAGGACGTCACGGAAATAAAGGTGTTATTTCTCGTATACTTCCAGAAGAAGATATGCCATTCTTGCCAGACGGAACACCAGTAGATATAGTTTTAAACCCATTAGGTGTACCTTCTCGTATGAACTTAGGTCAAGTATTGGAAGTACATTTGGGAATGGCAGCAAAAGCATTGGGCTGGAAAGTTGCAACACCAGTATTTGATGGAGCAACAGATGAAGAAATAAGAGAACTATTGAAAAAAGCTGGGTTATCAGAAGATGGTAAAACAATACTATATGATGGAAGAACAGGAGAAGCTTTTGACCACCCAATTACAGTAGGTGTTATGTATATGCTTAAACTTCACCATTTAGTAGATGACAAAATACATGCTCGTTCAACAGGACCTTATTCAGTTATTACTCAACAACCATTAGGAGGTAAGGCACAGTTTGGTGGACAACGTTTTGGAGAGATGGAAGTTTGGGCATTAGAGGCATATGGTGCAGCTTATACATTGCAAGAAATGCTAACAACAAAATCAGATGATGTAGTTGGACGTGTAAAAACATATGAGGCTATTGTAAAAGGAGAAAATGTCCCAGAACCAGGAGTACCAGAAGGATTTAAGGTATTAATAAAAGAACTTCAAAGTTTAGGATTAGACATAAAGCTATACTCAGAAGATAACAAGGAATTAGAATTAAAAGAGAATATAGAAGACGGCATAGATTTTAATTTTGATTCTGGAAAAGAAGATGCTGTAGATGAAAATGACTTAAATGATGGATATATAGAAGAAGACGGAGAAGAACTTGGGGAAGATATGCTATTAGACGACATAGACGGAATGCTAGATGAGGACGAAATACTAATAGATGATACAGACTTGGGTGAAGATGACTTGCTAGAAGACCAAGATATGCTAGATGAGTAAAATAATTAAATAGTTTCAAAAAGGATTTTACACAGACAAAATGGAATTGCACAGCAGTGTATTGAGCAAAAATCCTTAAGAAACAAGAAAAAATAGAAGTCAAGGGGGCTAAAAGCAGTGGATGAACTAGAAATTTTCGATAAAATTAAAATAGGTATTGCATCAGACGAAAGAGTAAGAGAATGGTCAAAAGGAGAAGTAAAAAAACCAGAGACTATTAATTATAGAACATTAAAACCAGAAAAAGATGGACTTTTTTGTGAAAGAATATTTGGACCTACAAAAGACTGGGAATGCCATTGTGGTAAATATAAAAGAGTAAGGTATAAAGGAATTGTTTGTGACAGATGTGGTGTAGAAGTAACAAAATCTAAAGTAAGACGTGAAAGAATGGGGCATATTGAACTTGCTGCACCAGTAGCTCACATTTGGTATTTTAAGGGAATTCCAAGTAGAATAGCTTTATTACTAGATGTTTCTCCAAGAAACCTAGAAAAAGTTATATATTTTGCTTCATATATTGTTACAGATAAAGGAACGTCTTCATTAACAAAGACACAAGTATTATCAGAAAAAGAATATCATGAAGCAGAAGAGAAATATGGAAAAGGCTCATTTAAAGCAGAAATGGGAGCAGAAGCAATAAGAAAATTACTAGAAGAAATAGACATAGAAAAACTATCTGAAAAACTAAAAAAAGAATTAGAAAAAGCAAGCGAGCAGAAAAAGGCAAAACTAATTAAAAGATTAGATACTGTGGAAGCATTTAGACTATCAGAAAATAAACCTGAGTGGATGGTTATGAATGTTGTACCTGTAATTCCACCAGATTTAAGACCTATGGTTCAATTAGATGGTGGTAGATTTGCAACATCAGACTTAAATGACTTATACAGAAGAGTTATAAATAGAAATAACAGATTAAAAAGGTTACTAGAGTTAGGAGCACCAGAAATAATTGTAAGAAACGAAAAAAGAATGTTACAGGAATCTGTAGATGCTTTAATAGACAATAGTAGGAGAGGAAGACCAGTAACAGGTGCTGGTGGAAGACCTTTGAAATCATTATCAGATATGCTTAAAGGAAAACAAGGACGTTTCCGTCAAAACTTATTAGGAAAGCGTGTTGATTATTCAGGACGTTCAGTTATAGTTGTTGGACCAGAACTTAAAATATATCAATGTGGTGTTCCAAAAGAAATGGCTGTAGAATTATTTAAACCATTTGTAATGAAAGAATTAGTTGGACGTGGAATAGCTCACAATATTAAAAATGCAAAGAGAATGGTAGAAAGACTAAGGCCAGAAGTATGGGACATATTGGAAGAGGTTATAAAAGACCACCCTGTATTATTAAACCGTGCGCCTACATTACATAGATTGGGAATTCAAGCATTTGAGCCAGTTTTAGTAGAAGGAAGAGCTATAAAATTACATCCATTAGTATGTACAGCTTTTAATGCGGATTTTGACGGTGACCAAATGGCTATACATATCCCATTATCACCAGAAGCACAAGCAGAAGCAAGATTTTTAATGCTATCTGTAAATAACTTGTTAAAACCACAAGATGGTAAACCAGTAACTGTTCCTACACAAGATATGATTTTAGGAAGCTACTATTTAACAATGATTGTAGAAGGTGAAGAAGGCGAAGGAATGTATTTTTCTTCTCCAGAAGAGGCAATTATTGCAAATGTAAACAAAGATTTAGGTTTGCATGCTAAAATTCATGTAAGAATGAGCAAAGTAGTAGACGGAGTTGAAAAACATAAAATAATAGAAACAACAGTTGGTAGAATTATATATAACCAAGGAATTCCACAGGATTTAGGTTTTGTAGATAGAACAAACCCAGAAAATGAGTTCCAATTAGAAATAGACTTCCCAGTTATTAAGAAAAATTTAGGAAAAATAATTGCAAAATCAATAAACAAACATGGATTAGATGCAACAGCAGAACTACTAGATTATATTAAGGCAACAGGATATAAATATTCAACAATAGGTGCTATTACAGTTTCTGTTGATGATGTAAAAGTTCCAGAAGCTAAAAAACAAATATTAGCTAGTGCAAACGAAAAAGTAAATGACGTATTAAAACAATATAAACGTGGTTTAATTACTGACGAAGAAAGATATCAATCTGTAATTAAAATATGGGAAAAAGCAACAGATGAAGTTACAGAAGCAATGAAGAGTAATTTTGAAGAATTAAACCCAGTATATATGATGTCGCAATCAGGAGCCAGAGGTAACATAAACCAATTAAGACAAATAGCAGGTATGCGTGGACTTATGGCAAGTACAACAGGTAAAACAGTTGAAATTCCGATAACATCATCATTTAGAGAGGGGCTAGATGCTCTTGAATACTTTATTTCAGCACATGGTGCTAGAAAAGGTTTAGCGGATACAGCTTTAAGAACTGCAGACTCAGGATACTTAACAAGAAGATTAGTTGATGTAGCACAAGATATAATTGTAAGAGAAGATGACTGTGGAACAAAGGAAGGAATGGAACTTTCAGATATTAAAGACGGAAATCAAGTAGTAGAAAAACTAGAAGAACGCTTATTGGGAAGATATCCATTAGAAGACATAAAGAATCCAGAAACAGGTGAGATAATAGTAACAACCGAAGAGCTTATAACAGAAGCAATAGCAGAAAAAATAGTTGCAGCAGGAATAACAAAAGTTAAAGTTCGTACAGTATTAGAGTGCAAAACAAAACATGGTGTATGTCGCAAATGTTATGGAATGGGATTAGCTTCAAGAGCAGAGGTAAACATAGGCGAAGCTGTAGGTATTATTGCTGCACAATCTATCGGAGAACCAGGAACACAGTTAACCATGAGAACAATTCACTCTGGTGGTGTCGCAGGTGTTGCAGATATCACTCAAGGTCTTCCTAGAGTTGAGGAATTATTTGAAGCTAGAAAACCAAAGGGATTAGCTATAGTAACAGAAATCTCTGGTAAAGTAAAAATTTCAGAGGATAAAAGCAAAAAAGAAGTTATTGTCACAAGCAAAGATGATAGTAAAACATATTCAATACCTTTTGGATCAAAATTACGTGTAAAAGACGGGGATGAAGTAGAAGCAGGAATGTCATTAACAGAGGGTTCTATAAATCCAAATGAAATATTAGCAATAAATGGTGTTGATGGAGTTCATAAATACTTGGTACAAGAAGTTCAAAAAGTTTATAGAAACCAAGGTGTTGATATTAACGATAAACATATTGAAGTTATTGGTAGACAAATGTTAAAAAGAGTTAGAGTTGAAGATAATGGGGATACAGGACTATTTGCAGGTTCACTAGTGGATATAAATGAACTAGAAGAAGAAAACGAAAAAATGATAGCAGAAGGTAAAAAACCAGCCACATATAAACGTGTATTATTAGGAATAACAAAAGCATCACTTGCAACAGAGAGCTTTTTATCAGCAGCATCTTTCCAAGAAACAACTAGAGTGTTAACAGAAGCTGCAGTAAAAGGAAAAGTAGATGAATTAATAGGCTTAAAAGAAAATGTTATAATAGGTAAATTAATTCCAGCTGGAACAGGATTAAGCAAATACAAAAATATACACATAGACACAGAAAAAGAAGAATGTGACTGTGAAGAAGAATGCAATAATTAATAAAGTAAACGGGACTTTTTATAGTTCCGTTTATTTGCTAATAAAAAAAATAAAAAAATACTATATTTCTACAAAAAAGTATGATATATTATATATGTATAAAAAGCTATATTGAAAGGAATGAAAAAATATATGGAAAGAGGAAGAAGATATAGTGGAGGACGAAAACTAAACATGAAAAAAGTATTTGCTGTAATAATAGCTTTTGCAGTAATTATAATGTTTATTGTAGGAATAAGAAAGATACTAAAATCAAATAAAGGAGCTGTGGAAAAGACAGTTGTTCAAAAGTATTTCGCAGTATATACTAATAATAAATGGGGAGTAATAGATTCAAAAGGGACTACTGTTATAGAACCAACATATGATGAAACAATAATAATCCCAAACCCATCAAAAGCCATATTTATTTGTACATATGATGTAGATTATGAAAAGGGCTTATATAAAACAAAAGTGTTAAATGATAAGAAAGAAGAAGTACTTACAGGGTATGAGTCTGTGCAAGCATTAGAAAATTATGATGAAAATAATAATTTGTGGTATGAATCTGATGTCTTGTTAGTAAAAAAAGATGGAAAATATGGATTAATAAATTATAAAGGAAATGAATTATTAAAATGTGAGTATAATTCAATTACAACATTAAAAGGAATAAAAAATAGCTTGATAACAGACAAAGATGGAAAGCTTGGATTAGTTGATGACATAGGAAACATAGTAATACCAAACCAATATAAAGCTATAAAACAACTAGGAAATAAATATGAAGAAGGATTTATAGTGCAAAATGAAAAATATGGAGTAATAAATTGGGACAAATCAGTTGCGCTAGAAGCTAAATATGATGAAGTAAAACAGATATATGGCAATGGTAGATTTGTAGTAAAACAAGATGGAAAATGGAAAATAGTAGATACAACAGGTAATTCATATTTAGAAGAAAAATTTGATGATGTAAAATCAATAAATGGAGAAAATGTTGTAATTCAGAAAAATGGAAAATATGGAATAATGACAATTTCTGGAGATACAAAGTTAGAAACTAAATATGAAGATATAAAATTTACATATGCAGATAACTACATTGCTAAACTAGAAGGCAAATATGGGATTGTAAATGTAGCAGGACAAACAAAATTGGATTTTGTATATAATAACTTGATATATAGAAGTGATGTGGATTTCTACGAGGGTTCAAAAGAAAATATTAATTCAGATTTAATAGACAGAGACTTTAATGTTAAATTAAATGGAATTGTAACAGAAATTAACAAAGATTTAGGATATATGAAGATTAGAATAAACGATGAATATAAATATTATAATTTTAAATTTGAGGAAAAATCTAACATAGAATTACTAAAAGGTAACACATTATTTTTATCAAAAAAAGATAAGAAATATGGTTTTGTAAATAAAGATGGTATAGTAATGGTTGACTATATATATGATGATGCAACAGAACAAAATGAATTTGGATATGCAAGTGTAAAAAAAGATGGATTATGGGGATGCGTTAATTCAAAAGGAGAAGTCACAATATCACCAGCATACTCATTAGAAAACAGTATATTAATAGACTTTATAGGAAAATGGCATAGAGGCCAAGATTTAAACTTAAATTATTATACAGATGAAAAATAAATTATAGGAGGAGCAAGCATACAGATGGAACAAAAGATTAAATATCAATATACGTATTTCATATATCCGTATATTATAGAACCGAATAAATACAATAAATATATGCTAAAGCTTATAAGAAATCCTAAGTGTAAATTAAAAACATTTGATAGAATAAAAGATTTTGATATATACACATATTTTTTACCAAATATAAGAGATTATATGTTTTGGACATTTGGACTATCAACTCAAAAGATAAATGAGCTTCAAAATATGGAAGACAGGATGCAGAGTGCAATACTTTCAAAATATCCTTGTACAATTTTTGAATATGAATTAGAGAAAAATATACAAGGAAAAGTAGGAGAACAGAACGGTATATTTTTTGATATTTTAAAAATGGAGGTTATTTGCTTTAATACAGGTATATGCTTTTTAACGTTTAAAACTGTTTTAAATGGAGAAAACAATTTAGATGACGTATTGAATTTTAATTATAAATTCAGAGATATAAACTCAAATTTATCACAACTAAGGGAATATGAAAACATACGAATACAAACAAGCACTTTTAAAGATATAAGGGATTTTTCAAGTTTGATAAAAGAAATAGCAGGCAATAGTACAGGAGCAAAAAAAATAAATGTAGATACTGAAAGGTTTATTACATATTCATATGTATGCTTAGATCAAAATTGCTGGAACGAAAGTACAAATAATACTGTACTAAATGAAAGATTTTTAAATTATGCCAATATAGCAAATGCAAACTCTAAAACAAATAGCAAGGTAAAGGAAATTGAACAAAGATATGTAAAATTTGGGTTTACAAGCTGGAGTACAGTTGTAATGGCATCAGATATAAATACAGATAATTATACAAAACTGCCATTTGAATATGAGAATAAATATTTATATCATTATATATTTAACATATACAAAAAAATATATCTAAAAAAGTTAATATATGAGTTTAATATGAGCAATAATTTTGAGAAGATCAAGGAGCAATTTATAAATTTTACAAAATTTATATGGATACAAGAAATAACCAACAATGAGCTTGGAATAAGTATAGAAGAAAAGGAAAGAGAAAGTTTATTGCTAGAAGAGACATACCTAAGATTAAAAAATAAATATGATATACTTTATAAAAATTACAATATAGAAAGAATTGCAAAGGGAAATAAAATAATTGCAATAATAGTAATAGGTATATTTATTGTCACACTTATGAACTTATTTGGAAAATAAAAAAGTTCAATCAGATAAAATCTTATATAAGGGAGAATTTAGATGGAGATAAGAACAGGTGTAGATATAATAGAGGTAAATAGAATAAAGGAAAGTATTGAGCAGATAGGACAGGTTTTTGTGGATAGAATATTCACAGAAAAAGAACAAGAATATTGCGAAAAAACTAATAAAATGAAGTATCAACATTATGCGGCAAGATTTGCGGCAAAAGAAGCTATATTTAAAGCGATTTCTAAAAATATAAACAATACTTCTAACTGGTTATGGAAAAATATAGAGATATATAATGATGAAAAAGGAAGGCCAATAGCAGATATAAGTAAATTAGAAATAAAAAAAATAATAAGCCAGGATTTGAGTATATCACATATAGAAAACTACGCAATGGCAAGCTTTACTTTAATATTAGATAATTAATAGAGTATTTGTAACAAAGATAACTATTTAGGAAAGGATGCAAAGTCTAAAATGAGGTTTTTCGATTCACATTCACACTATAATGATGAAAAATTTGATGAGGACAGAGAAAAAATATTACATGAAATATATGAAGCTGGAATAACAAAAATTATAGTTGCAGGTTATGATATAGAATCTTCTAAAAAGGCAATAGACTTATCAAACAAATATGATTTTATATATGCTATATGTGGAATATCTCCAAATGATATATTAAAAATAGAAAATGAAATAATAAAGCAAATAAAAGAAATAGAAGATATAGCAAAAGCCGATAAAGTTGTTGGCATTGGAGAAATCGGACTCGACTATTATTGGAATAAAGAAAACAAAGAACTACAACAAATGGCGTTTATTAACCAAATAAAATTAGCGAACAAGCTGAATTTACCAATAATAATACATACAAGAGAAGCTGTTATGGATACTATAAGAATTCTAAAAGAAAATACACCAAGTAAGAAGGGAGTATTTCACTGTTGCCCATTAAACAAAGAACTTGTAAAAGAAGGACTAAAACTAGGGTTTTACATTTCACTAGCAGGACCAATAACATTCAAAAATTCTAAAAATGCAGATGAAATAATACAAATGATACCATTAGAAAAAATGCTTATTGAAACAGATAGCCCATATTTGGCGCCAGAACCTAATAGAGGGACAAGAAATGATTCAAGGAATTTAAAGTATTTAGTAGAAAAAATAGCACAAGTAAAGCAAATTGAACCAGAAAAAATTGCAGAAATTACATATAATAATTGGAAATTTTAAAACATACATATTTAGTAAACAAAAAACATAGTGTATTACAATTAAATACACTATGTTTTTTATGTATAAATTCTAGTTATTAAAATCAACTTTTACATTTTTTCTAGCTTCTGGGTTATCTACTTCAAATAAAGTTTCTTGTGTAAAATTAAACAATCCAGCTACAATGTTTGAAGGAAATACTTGAATCTTTGTATTATATGTAGTTACAATATCATTATAGAATTGTCTAGAATAAGAAATTTTATTTTCCGTGTTAGCAAGTTCTTGTTGTAAACTTATAAAATTTTGATTTGCTTTTAAATCAGGATAAGCTTCTGAAACAGCCATAATTGTTTTTAAAGTATCAGAAAGTTGAGTGTCTAAATTAGATTTTTCTGCTACAGTTTTTGCATTTGCCCATGCAGTGCGAAGTTCTGCAACTTTTGTTAAAATATTACTTTCGTGTCCCATATATCCCTTAACAGTCTCAACAAGATTAGGAATTAGGTCAAATCTTCTTTGCAATTGTATTTCTATTTGGCTCCAAGCATTTTTAACTTTTTGTCTTAGCGAAACAAGATTATTGTATATATTTATTAGGAAAACCAATATAAGAACAACAATTATTAAAATAATCCATCCCATTTTAATATCCATCCTTTCTTTTAAGGCAATATAAAAATACCTCAATAATATAACTAATATAATATCATACATATATTAAAAATTCAATAAAATACACATAAAATTAACAAAAATGGTTACCGGGTAATGTTTTTAAGAGTTATATTATCTGCATGTGCAGAGGCTTAAGTTTTGATGGGATTAAAAACTTATACTTCGGCGTTTTATCTGTATAATATATTAAATAGTAATCAAAAATAGATGCAAAATTTTTGTTTAATTTTTTGAAAAATGGTAAAAATTATATTATATGGGGAGGAAAGATATGGAAGCATACATTGCGAAAAGAAGAAAAAAATCATCAAAAAATAAAATCTTAATAGTAATTATCTTTATGTTTATAATTGCTAGTGGTATAATACTATATAAATTTTATGAGAAAATAGATATAAATGAAACCAATCAGCCATCAGAAGCGGTAAGAACATTAAGAACTGTGGAGGAGGAAAAAAAGGAAAATAAAGAAGCGATTGATGTTATAGAAAAAGCAACATCAAATGTTGTAGGAATATCAAAAGTAAAAAATGTTGGTAGTAGCATTTTTTTAAAGGATAGTACATCAAAACTTGGGTTAGGCACAGGTGTAGTGGTAACAGATAATGGATATATATTAACCAATGCACATGTTTCTGGGGAAAAGTATAGTACGTGCTATGTAACATTAGAGTCTGGTGAAACATTTACAGGGAATGTGGTATGGTCTGATGTTAATATAGATTTATCTATTTTAAAGATATCATGTAAAAATATGAAATATGCAGTATTAGGAGATTCTGATAATATCAAAGTTGGTGAAAAAGTATATGCAATAGGAAATCCAATTGGATTTGAGTTTGAAAGAACAGTAACATCTGGTATAATAAGTGCAGTAAATAGAACCATTAAAATAGAAGAAGATGAAGATGCTTCTTATATGAGCAATTTAATTCAAACAGATGCAACAATAAATTTAGGAAATAGTGGAGGACCATTAATAAATATAGATGGAGAAGTAATAGGAATAAATACTATAAAAATTAGTTCAGCAGAAGGAATAGGATTTGCTGTGCCAATAAATCTTATTAAAACAATAATAGAAAAATTGGCAATACAGGGAAAATTTGAAGAAGCAAGTATTGGAATATTTGCCTATGATAAAAATGTGATACCATATATAGATAAAAATTTAAAATTTGATACAGGCATATATGTTGTTCAAGTTAGTAAGGGCTCATCAGCGTATAATGCAGGATTGAGAGAAAAAGATATAATAATTAAAATAGATAATATAACACTAGAGAAGATGAGTGACTTAAGAAAATATATTTATACTAAAAATGTGGGAGATGAAGTTATATTAAGAATACAAAGAAATAATGTGGAAAAAGAGGTAAAAATGATGTTAACGCGAAAATAGTAGAAAAGTTAAATTTGACAGATCTGCTAATAAATGGTATAATATAATTGTTGCTTTTAAAGGAGGGAACAAATTTCTTATGAAAAATGATGAGAAAGCATCTATATCGCTGAAAAGAATCATTGCCATAAGCTTAATATTTTTATTTTTAACAAGCATAGCAGTAGTTGCAGGAAATGTTAAATTAAATAGCGTAAAAATAATATTATCAAGTGGTTATGAAATGAATGTATTATCTTCAAAAACCAAAATTTCAGAAATATTAGATGAAAACCATATTATAATATTGGAAGATGAAAAGGTTATTCCAAGTTTAGACGAAGAACTTTCATCAAACAATACTATAAAAATATTTAAAAACACAGATGAAGAAGTTGAAATAGCTACGGAAATAGAATGTTCAGAGAATATTAAAACAGAAGATATTTTAAAAAATTATGAACAAATAATTGAAAAAATAGTAACTGTGGAAGTAAAAATACCATATGAAACTATTACTAAAGACGTATCAACAGGTTCTGGAACAAAGCAAGACAGAATAATACAAAATGGTGTTGATGGACTAAAAAAAGTAACATATAAAATAAAATATCAAAATGATGTAGAAATAGAAAAAACAGAAATATCTAGCGAAATTATAAAAGAACCAATAAACAAAATTGTTGAAGTAAGAACAAGACAGATTACATCAAGAAGTTCAAACCTAAGAACAGCTAGCACAAACCCAGCGACAACAGCATCTACAACATTGGCAAAAAAAGTAGAAGGAATAACACCAAAAGTTGCAACTTTTAATACTTCGGCATATTGTCCATGTATGAGTTGCTGTGGTAAAACAAATGGTATAACATCATCTGGTGCATTAGCATCTCAATGGTACACATTAGCAGCAGGTTCGGTATATCCAATAGGAACAGTTATATATATACCATATTTTAAAGATAAACCAAATGGTGGATGGTTTGTGGTTCAAGACAGAGGTGGAGCAATATCAAGTGATAGATTAGATATTTTCTATAATTCACATAGTTCTGCACTACAATTTGGTAGAAGATATTTAGAATGTTATGTATATGAATTTTAATAATATAATCGGTTATCACATTTACGATAGCCGATTTATTTTAATATCAATTAGAGTAATTGCTAAGTAAAATGCTTGCATATACGCTTCTTTTTTGATATTATAGTAAAAGTAAAAATGAATTGAGGAAGAAAAATGAAACTAATATCATGGAATGTTAATGGGTTAAGAGCTAATATTACAAAAGGATTTGAAACTTTTTTTAAACAAATAGATGCAGATATTTTTTGCATTCAGGAAACAAAAATGCAGGAAGAACAAATTGATATAACTATTCAGAATATTTTAAAAAAATATAAGCAATATTGGAATAGTGCATTAAAAAAAGGTTATTCAGGTACGGCAGTATTTAGCAAAAAGGTGCCTATAAATGTGACATATGGAATAGGAATAGAAGAGCATGACAAGGAGGGAAGAATTATAACACTTGAGTTTGAAAAATTCTTTTTGGTAAATTGTTATACTCCAAATTCAAAAAAAGGCTTGGAAAGATTAGATTATAGGATGTTATGGGAAGATGAAATAAAAAAATATCTGATAAAATTAGATAAGATAAAGCCTGTAATATACTGTGGCGATTTGAATGTAGCACATGAAGAAATAGACTTGAAAAATCCAAAAACAAATAGAAAAAGCGCAGGATTTACAGATGAAGAAAGAAATAAAATGACTGAATTATTAAAGATGGGTTTTACTGACACTTTTAGATATCTATACCCAGAAAAAGAAAATGCGTACTCATGGTGGTCATATATGTCAAATGCAAGAGAAAAAAATGTTGGCTGGAGAATAGACTATTTTATTGTTTCAAAGTCAATAGAAATCCAGATACAGGATTCAATGATATACTCAGAAGTATTGGGAAGTGACCATTGCCCAATAGGACTAGAAATTAAAATATGAAAGGGGAAAAAATGGGAGAAAATAAACGTGTAATTACAAAATGGTTATATTGGTTTGTATTTGCTGTTGCTGTTATATTAGTTTACAAAACAGTAGATAATTTAGGAGAAATATTAAATTGGTTTGGAAAATTATTTTCAATTTTAATGCCATTTGTAATAGGAATATTAATAGCATACTTATTCTATATGCCAACCAAAAAATTGGAAAAAGTATATTCAAAGACAAAAAACAAATTTATAAAAAGAAAATCTAGAGCAATAGCAATATTCACAATATATGTAATAGCAATAATAGCAATTATATTTATAATTAATTTTATAATTCCAACAATAATAGAAAGCACTAAGGACTTAATAAGTAATTTTCAAAGCTATTACAATAAAACAATGGCTGTTTTAAATAATTTACCAGAGGAGTCATTCTTAAAAAATGAAATAATATATAAGTTGGCAGAACAAATAAAAAATATTGATTTAGAAAAGTATTTAAACCTTGAACAATTAGCTCAATACGCAAAAGGTGCAATAAATGTAGTTACAGGAGTATTTGATTTATTTGTGTCTATAATAGTATCCATATACATATTGTCAGAGAGAGACGAGATATTAGGATTTTTTAATAGATTATCAAAAAGAATATTCAAAGAGGATACATATAGTAATGTAGAAAAATACTTTTACGAAACAAACAATGTTTTTTTCCGTTTTATATCAAGCCAACTGTTGGATGGAATGGTAGTTGGAATAATAACATCTATAGCGATGAAAATAATGGGGATACAATATGCTATACTACTAGGATTTATGATAGGTCTATTTAATTTAATACCATATTTTGGAGCAATAATAGCTGTAATAATAGCAGGTATAATAACAATATTTACAGGTGGACTTGATCAAGCGATATGGATGGTAATAATAGTAACAATATTACAACAAATAGATGCAAACATAATAAATCCAAAAATAACAGGAGATTCACTAAAAATAAGCCCATTATTAGTAATATTTGCGGTAACAGTAGGTGGAGCGTACTTTGGGGTATTGGGCATGTTCTTGGCAGTACCAATAGCAACTGTAATAAAAATAATATTAGAAGACTATATAAAAAATGTTAATGCCTAGACCAAAAAGCAATTTTAATTCCCATTTACAGTGTGGATTTCTTGTAAACATTGACAAAAGCGCGAAATAAGTGTAAAATATAAGATGTAATTAGGAGGATTTTATGCCGAGCAATAAAAAAATATTTGATAAACTAGTATCGCGCGTAAAGATATATTTAGTAATAATAGCAGTACTTTTAACAATTATTTGTATAAGCAATATTAACTTAGTTCTGCCAGCAATTTTGTTTTATATTTTAGTTGTTGGATATGCTTATTGGAGCAGTGAAAAGAGAAAAGAAGAATTATCTGAGCATATAGAACACTTAACCTTTAGCGTTGATAAAGCAGCAAAGGGAACACTGATAAATTCACCATTTCCACTTATAATATTAGAAACCAATGGAAATACAATTTGGAAAAACGAGAAGTTTTCTAAGGAATTTATTAATATAGATATTAATAACTATTTGGATAGTATATTAAAAGAATTAAAGCAAAGTCTTGAAAATGGAGAATTTGTTAAAAATAAAAATATTAATCAAAGTATAGTAATTGGAAGTAAAACATATAAGCTATTAGGAGAATATATAGAATTAAGAAATAAACAGTCTATATTTACACTATATTTTATGGACAATACAGAATTAATAAAAACAGAAGAAAAATATATTAACTCACAAAATTGTATAGGAATAATAATGATTGACAATTATGAAGAGTTAATGCAGAGAGTAGAAAACGAAGACAGGTCTACATTCATAGCACAAATTGAAAAAAATATATATGAATGGGCAACTCATTTTGAAGGTTTAGTAATAAAATCTGAAAGAGATACTTTTGTGTTAATATTTGAACAAAAATATCTATCAGAAATAGAAAATAAAAAATTTAATATATTAGATGAAATAAAAGAATTGGAATGGACTAATAAAGCACAGTTCACTTTAAGCATAGCTGTTTCAAACGAAGGTAGCTCTAACTACGAAAAATACAAATCCGCACAAGCAGGCCTAGATATCGTATTGGGACGTGGAGGAGACCAAGCAGTTGTAAGAGAAAATGGAAAATATGTATTCTTTGGCGGAAGAGCACAAGAAGTAGAAAAAAGAACTAAGGTGAAAGCTAGAACAGTAGCACATGCCTTAAAAGAACTAATACTTGAAGCGGAAAATGTAATGGTAATGGGACATTCTAACTCAGATATGGACTGCATAGGTTCAAGTATGGGAATATATAGATTAGCAAGGTCATTAGGAAAAAATGCATATATAGTAAACAATTCTTATGGAATTGGTTTAGAAAACTTTATGGAAAAAGCAAAAGAAGATGACGAGTACAAAAATGTAATTATAAACAAAAGTGAAGCATTAGCTAAAATAAGCCCAGAAACATTGCTAATTGTTGTGGATACAAGTAAGAAAAACTATGTGGAAATTCCAGAATTATTAGAAGAAACAGAAAAAATAGTAGTTATAGATCATCATAGAAGAAGTACAGAATATATAGAAGATGCAACACTTATGTTCCATGAGGTTTATGCATCTTCAGCAGCAGAACTTGTTACAGAAATATTGGAATATTCACAAGAAAAAATTGAGTTAACAGAGTTAGAAGCAGAGGCACTTTATGCGGGAATTATGATGGATACAAAGAATTTTACTTTTAAAACAGGTGTAAGAACATTTGAAGCAGCAGCATATTTGAGAAAGTATGGAATAGATACAATTAAGGTGAAAAAATGGTTCCAAAGTGACTTAGCAACATACAATAAAATTTCTAAAATAGTAGAAAAGGCAGAGGTTTTAGAACATTCAATAGCAATTTCTATTTATGATGAACAAGACAAAGATGCAAACATAATATGTGCAAAGGCGGCAGATGAACTACTCACAATAAGTAATATAGTTGCATCATTTGTAATTGGAATGATGGGAGACAGAGTCTGCATAAGTGGACGTTCAATAGGAGATATAAATGTTCAATTAATACTAGAAAAACTGGGTGGCGGAGGACACATAACCTTAGCCGGAGCCCAAGTAGAGGGAATGACAACAGAAGAAGTAAAAACAGAGCTTATAAATAGAATAAATGAATATTTTAGTGAAATGTCAAGTTAAGAGGAATAATAAAAAAGAGGGCAATACAACTGGTATTTGCCCTCTTATAAACAATTGACTTTAATATATATAAAAGTGGATAAAAGCTATTGATAGAAGAAACTCTATAAGATATAATTAATAAAAGCATTTTAAATTAAATACTAGAATTTTAAAAAAGTATTAAAGAAGATAAAGAGAGGAATGATTATATGAAGGTAATTTTATTAGACAATATAAAGGGCGTAGGGAAAAAAGATGAAATAATAAATGCAAGTGATGGATATGCAAGAAATTACTTATTTCCAAAAAAATTAGCAGTAGAGGCAACAAAAGAAAATTTAGGAAAACTAGAATCAAAGAATGAAGCTAATAAATTTAAAAAACAAAATGAAAAAAATGATGCAATAGAAGTAGCAAATAAATTAAAAGAACTAGTTTTAACAATAAAAGTAAAAGCTGGAGAAAATGGAAAGATATTTGGAGGGGTAACCTCAAAAGAAATATCAGAAAATTTAAAAGAACAGTATAAAATAGAAATAGATAAAAAGAAGATAGAAGTAAAAGAAACTATAAAAAATATAGGAAGATTTACAATAAATATAAAATTATATGAAGGAGTAAATGCAAAATTAACAGTGAATATAATTGCAGAATAGTAGGACTCGTATATTAAGAAAGGAATGAAAAAAATGGAGTTAGGCAGAATTCCACCACACGATATAGAAGCAGAACAAGCTATTATAGGCAGTATGTTAACAGATAAAGATGCAGTAATAGCAGCAGTAGAAGTATTGCAAGAGCAAGATTTTTACAGAGAAGATAATAAAATAATATATTCTGCAATACTAAATTTATACAATAGGGCAGAGCCAATAGACATTATAACATTAAAATCAGAGCTAAAATCAATGGGAAAGTTTGAGGCTGTTGGTGGTTTGGAATATATAGTTCAATTACCAGACAAAGTACCTACAACATCAAATGTAGAACAATATATAAAAATAGTGGAAGAAAAATCAATGCTAAGAGCATTAATAAAAACTGCGGATGAATTAATAACACTTGGATATGACCCTACACAAGAGGTAGAACAAGTAATAGATACAGCAGAAAAAAAGATTTTTCAGGTAATGCAAAAAAAGAATCAAAAGGGATATTCATCTATAAAAGACATTCTAGTAGACACATTTACACAATTGGAACAATTGTATAACCAAAAAGAATCAATTACAGGCGTTCCAACAGGATTTGTGGATTTGGACTATAGAACTTCAGGACTACACAATTCAGACTTGATACTGGTTGCTGCAAGACCTGCTATGGGAAAATCTGCGTTTGCGTTAAATATAGCCACAAATGCAGCAGTAAGAGCAAAAGTTCCAGTAGCGATATTTAGCTTAGAAATGTCTAAAGAACAAATGACAAACAGAATTTTATGCAGTGAAGCAATGGTGGATAGTGCAAAAGTTAGAACGGGAAAAATAGATGATGATGAATGGGCAAAATTAGCAGCAACATCAGGAGAACTTTCAGAAGCGGGTATATATATAGATGATACTCCGGGTATTTCAATAATGGAAATAAGGGCAAAATGCAGAAAAATGAAATTAGAAAAAAATATAGGATTAGTTGTAATAGACTATTTACAATTAGTTCAAGGCAGTAATAAAAAAGGAGGAAGCCGTGAACAAGAAATAGCAGAGATAAGTAGGTCCTTAAAAATATTAGCAAAGGAAATAGATGTACCTGTTATAGCATTATCACAATTATCACGTGCACCAGAGCAAAGAATAGACCATAGACCAATGCTTTCAGACTTACGTGAATCAGGTTCAATAGAGCAAGATGCAGACATTGTAATGTTTTTATATAGAGATGACTACTACAATGAAGACACAGAAAAGAAAAATATTGCAGAAGTAATAATAGCAAAACATAGATCGGGAGCAACAGGAACGGTAGAACTATTATGGCTAGCAAACTATACAAAATTCGCAAATATAGAAAGATACAGAGAATAAGTTGTCACTATAGGGACGCTCCTTTTTGTGACAGAAAGGGGAAATATGTTGGAGGATAAGGTATTAAATACCATAAAAAGGTATGAACAAATAAAATCTGGGGATACTATAGTAGTGGGAGTGTCTGGGGGGCCAGATTCTATTTGTTTATTGAATGTATTAAAAAATTTACAAAATGAACTTAAAATAACCATTGTAGTTGCACATATTAATCATATGATAAGAAAAGAAGCTGACTCTGAAACAGAGTTTGTACAAGATTTTTGTGAGCAGAGGGATATAAAATGTTTTGTAAAGAAGGCAGATGTTTTACAAATAGCTAAAGAAAAAAAGCTAGGGACAGAAGAGGTTGGAAGAAAAATTAGATATGATTTTTTTGAAGAGGTAAAGAACTTAGTTGGTGGAAATAAAATTGCTACAGCGCATAATGCAAATGATAATGCAGAAACAGTACTAATGAATTTCTTAAGGGGAAGTGGAAGTACAGGGCTTAAAGGTATAGAACCAATAAGAGATAACAAACTTATACGACCTATAATTGAATGTACCAGACAAGAAATTGAACAATATTGTAATGAAAAAGGTTTAAACCCTAAGTATGACAAAACAAATCAAGAAAACATATATACAAGAAATAAAATTAGGAATATGCTTATTCCGTATATACAAGAGAATTTTAATCCTAATATTATAGAAACAATAAATAGAATGTCCCATATTATAGCAACTGATGAAATGTATTTCAAATCAATAGTAAAACAGTCATATAAAGAGACTTTTATAAGTAGAACTGAAAAAGAAATAATTTTAGATTTAAAAAAATTTAATGTTTTAGAAAAAGTAATAAAATCAAGACTTATAATATATACTATTAATGAGCTTTTAGGGACTACTAACGGAATAGAAAAAATACATATTGAAGATGTTATTAAATTATGTAAAAATAATATTGGTAATAAATACTTAACACCAAATAAAAATATAAAAATAATGATAAAAAATAAAAAAATTTTTTTTACGAGGTATTGTAAACTTCCGTAAGGAAAGCCTTGATATGACTAGGGTGTGAACAAAAAAACTTTAGTAAAACACTTGAAATACCAAAATCTTTATGATATATTCCTTAAATAGTAAAAGGAGGCATTAACTTGAAAAATGGAATAAAATCTTTAGCTATGTGGCTAATAATATTTATAATATTTATAGTCTTAATATCATCAATAATTGATAATACTGAGAATAGGCTTGCCTACTCGGAATTACTTTCTAAGGTAGAAGCAGGTGAAGTAAAAGAAATAGAAATTTCAGCAGATAAGGTAAAAGCAAATGTAAAATTAAAGAACCAAAATGTTACTAAAGAGGTAAATATACCAAGTGTTGAACATCTAATGTCAGCATTAGAAGATAGTATGAAAACAGGTACAATAAAGGTAACAGAAAAATCAGAATCTTTATTTGTAACAATACTAAGTCTTTTAACACCATTTGGAATATTAATTATATTCTTTATATTCTGGTTCTTATTTATGAATAGTGGAGCACAAGGAGGAGCTGGCTCAAATAAAACAATGTCTTTTGGAAAGAGCAGAGCTAAAATATTAAATCCAACAGATAAAACAAAAGTAACATTTAATGATGTGGCTGGTGTAGATGAGGAAAAAGAAGAATTAGAAGAAATAGTTGAATTTTTAAAAAATCCAAGAAAATTCACAGAGATGGGTGCAAGAATTCCAAAAGGAGTTTTATTGGTAGGGCAACCTGGAACAGGAAAAACACTTTTAGCAAAAGCAGTTGCAGGAGAGGCTGGTGTACCATTCTTCATTATAAGTGGTTCAGACTTTGTAGAAATGTTTGTTGGTGTAGGAGCTTCTAGAGTAAGAGATTTATTTGAAGAAGCAAAGAAAAAAGCACCATGTATTGTATTTATAGATGAAATAGATGCAGTTGGTCGTCAAAGAGGCGCAGGACTTGGCGGAGGACATGATGAAAGAGAACAAACACTAAATCAGTTATTAGTAGAGATGGATGGATTCTCAGCTAATGAAGGAGTAATTGTATTAGCTGCAACCAATAGACCAGACGTATTAGACAAAGCTTTATTAAGACCAGGAAGATTTGATAGACAAATAGTAGTATCGGCACCAGATGTTAAAGCAAGAGAGGAAATCTTAGAAGTTCATAGCAGAAAGAAGAAATTGGCACCAGATGTAGATTTAAAAACAATTGCGAAAAATACATCAGGATTTTCAGGTGCAGATTTGGAAAATGTATTAAATGAGGCGGCTTTATTGGCTGCAAGAAGAAATAAACCAGAAATTAGTATGACAGAAGTAGAAGATGCAATGGTTAAAGTAACAATGGGACCTGAAAAAAGGACTAGAGTTAGAAGCGAAAAAGAACAAAAATTAGTGGCATATCATGAGGCAGGGCATGCAGTTGTAAGTAGATTTTTACCAACACAAGATCCTGTTCATCAAATATCAATTATACCAAGAGGAATGGCTGGAGGATATACTATGTATAGACCAACAGAAGATAAGTCTTTTATGTCTAGAACAGAAATGATAGAAAATATAGTTTCACTATTAGGTGGAAGAGTATCAGAAAAATTGGTATTAGACGATATATCAACAGGAGCAAGTAATGATATAGAACGTGCAACGAAGATTGCAAGAAATATGGTTACAAAATATGGAATGAGTGAAAGAGTTGGCACTATAACCTTAGGACAAAATCAAGAAGAAGTATTTTTAGGAAGAGATTTTGCACAGAGCAAAGAGTATTCAGAAGAAACAGCTGCAATAATAGATGAAGAAGTAAAAAGTATAATTGATTATGCATATAAAAAAGCAGCAGAAATATTAAATGCTAATATGGAAAAATTACATGTTGTAGCAGGAATATTGTTAGAAAAAGAAAAAATAGATGGAGAAGAATTTGATGCAATATTCAATAATTAAAATTATAAAAAATTAAAGGAGCTTATAGTCCTTTAATTTTTTTATGCCTTAATGTGCATCTTGTATTTCTGGTTTCATAGAAACAGCTATTAGTGTACCTTCTTCTACAGAAGTGCCTGCAATAGGATCTTGACTTATAACTATTCCAGAACCACTAACTTGAATATTTAAATTTCGTTCCTTTAAAATTGTTCTAGCCTCGGATAAAGATTTTCCTTTTAAATCTGGAACTGTTTGTGATACTCTTGCTTCATGTCCAGCAGAATATATTTTAACAATAGAGTCTTTCAGTAATTGGGTTCCAGCTTTAGGCATTTGTTCTGTGACAATTTCTTCAGAACCTCCTGATATAATACAATTAAAGCCTGCGTTTTCTATAATTTTATTTGCTTCTGCAATAGTTTTGTTTACTACATTTGGTAGTGTAGTAGTAGAATTTGAGCTACTGCTTCCAGTAGTTGAGCCACTACTGTCAGAAGGAATTTGTAAATATGGTAATACTTCTGTTAATATTTGAGAAGCAACAGGTCCAGCAATTTGACCACCTTGATGACTATCTCCCTCAGGAGCATATAATGTTACAAGAGCAACAACTTCTGGACTTTCTACAGGGGAAATAGCAATATATGACGCAACATATCCATCTTCCTCTGCACCTGGTGATGGTTCTGATGTTCCGGTTTTTCCTGCCACAGAGTAGCCTGTAACTCTTCCGTACCTTCCTGTACCAGATGTTACTACCGATTCCATCATATTTAAAAGATTTTCAGATGTTTCCTTAGAAACTACTTGTCTTATTACTGTTGTATCTATATTTGTGGTTGCGCCAGTATCAGTATTTGTAACCTGTTTTATTATTTTAGGTTGAACTAATATGCCATCATTTGCTATACAACATATAGCGGTTGCCATTTGCAATGGTGTTATACCAAATCTTTGACCAAATGAAGAGGTAGCCAGCTCAACAGGACCAACATCTTCTAAGTCCCAGAAGTTTCCGCTAACATCACCAGAAGTTAAATTGGTTGAGTCAAATAAACCAAAAGCTTCAAAATATTTATATAGTGTTTTAGCACCAATCTTCTCGCCTAATTCCATAAATGCTGGGTTACAAGAATTGCACAAAGCATCTCTTAAACTTTGTTTACCATGGCCAGGTATACCTTTCCAACAATAAATGGTATTTCCAGCTACAACATGATATCCAGGACAATCAAAAACATTTTTTTCATCAGGAGAAACCAAATTTTCTTCTAAACCAATTGCAGCAGTTATAACCTTAAAAACAGAACCAGGTTCATATCTATCGGAAAGAGCTCTATTTCTCCACATACTATACATAGCATTAGACTTTTGCTCAGAAGTCATTTCTTTCCACTTGTCCTCAGTAATACTTGTGACTTTATAAGGAGTGTTTAAATTATAGTTTGGGTAAGTTGCCATTGCCAAAATGTCACCATTATTTGGATTCATAATTATAACATTTCCGCCACGAGCACAATTATTTTCTTTGCAAGCTTGTTCCAAATATTTTTCAGCAATAGCCTGAATATTTACATCTAATGTTAATGTTATATTATTACCATTTTCTGCAACAAATAGGGTCTCGTTCTGGTCAGGAATGAATTCTTGAATTGCATCTTGAGAAGTAATTATCCTTCCAGGTGTACCAGTTAATAAAGAATCAAATTCATTTTCTAATCCCTCTAAGCCTCTATTTTCATCTCCACAAAAACCTATTAAATTTGATGCTAAATTATTGTAAGGATAATATCTTTTGGTATCTTCATCTATATTAATGCCAGAATAAATCTTTTCCTCTTCCATCCATTTTTTCAGTTTATCAATTTTGTCTTTTTGAACCTTTGAAACAATCGTCTCTAACCAGCTTGTGCTATTAACTTTAGCTAAAGTTTTTTCATAATCTAATTCAAAGATCTCTGAAAAAGCTTTCGCAACTTTCTCTTTTAAAGCTTTAGTTTTAATTTCTTCTAGTTCTTTGTTTTCCTCAGATACTTTTATAAGGTCTGGATTAATGGTAACAGTATCTACAGCAGCGCTTATAGCTAACTCTTTTCCGTTTGTATCATATATAGTACCTCTTTTAGGACTTATTGCTCTACTAGTAATTAATTGACTATACATTTGTTCCTTTAACCAAGGACCTTTAATAAATTGTAACCAAAATAAACGTCCAATTAGCAATAAAAACACACAAAATATTGCAATCATACCATTTCTTAATCTCAGAGCCCTAGAGTATTTTGGGGCTTTGCTTTTGTTCTTTGTATTCATTTTACACCTACTTTTTTAATAATAACAACATTTTATTATATAATAAAACAAAAATCAATGCTTTTAAACAATGTTTAATACATTGCAATATCAACATAAACATGATAAAATATAAACATAATTTATACATAATAGGAGAATTGAATTAACAATGAATAATGTGTACGATGAAACTAAGTTTCTAATGAAAAAATATAATATTACTGCTAATAAAAGCTTAGGTCAAAACTTTTTGGTTGATGATGAATCTATAGAAAAAATAGTAGAGGCCTCTGACTTAACAACAGATGACTTGGTAATAGAAATTGGGCCAGGTCTTGGAACTTTAACCCAAAAGCTATTAGAAAAAGCTAAAAAGGTAATTGCAATAGAGCTTGATAAAAAAATGATTAAAGTATTACAAGACAGATTTTTATTATACACAAACCTAGAAATTATAAATGAGGATGTATTAAAAGTAGATTTAAAGGAAGTAATAGAGAAAAATGGATTTAAAACAGCCAAAATTGTTGCAAATCTTCCTTACTATATTACAACTCCTATTATTATGCAGTTGTTGGAAAAAAAACTACCAATAGAAACAATAACAGTAATGATACAAAAAGAAGTGGCAGAAAGATTAACAGCAATTCCAGGAGATAAAAATTCTGGAGCGATTACATATTCGGTGTATTATTATTCAAATCCAAAAGTAATATTAAATGTTGAAAATTATAAATTTATTCCAGCACCAGAAGTTGATTCTCAAGTTATAAAATTAGTACTAAGGGATGAACCAGTGGTTAAACCTATAAACGAAGAATTATTTTTTAGATTAATAAAAATAAGCTTTATGCAAAGAAGAAAAACATTAATAAATAGCTTATTAAATGGTGGAATAATAAAAAGTAAGCAACAAGCAATAGACATATTTAACGAATTGGAAATTGAATTAAATACAAGAGGAGAAAAGTTAACAATTGAACAATTTTGTGAAATTTCAAATTTGCTGGCAAAGTGTATTTAAAAATACAAAAATGTATGCTATAATAAATATATAATAGGAGATAAGTATGAATCAAATTCTTGTAACAGAAAAACTGTATATTACGCCAGAATTTAAGAGAAAAAGAATGCTTTATAAAATTGAATTCTTTTTATCTGTTTTTTTGGTGTTTGCTTTATTTTCTTATTATGTTTATGCAGAGTATGATAGAAATAAAAATGAAAAAGTATCACAAGAAATATTAAATCAGATTGCTGCAACGAATGCAATAGACACAACAACAAGACAGCCAGAAGATGACATTATTAGAGTAATTATAGACGACCAAGAAGAATTGACACCGGAGCAAGCAAAAAGAATAGAAGAAGTGCAAGAGAATTCAATAATATATACTGCTTCAAATGGAGTGGAATATGAAACAGATGCTATTTTAAACATACCAAGACTAGGAATAAATTATCCAGTGTTAACAGATACATCAGACGAATTATTAGAAATTTCGCTTAATAAATATTGGGGACCAGATCCAAATGAGGTGGGAAATTACTGCATAGTAGGTCATAATTATAGAAATGGAAAGATGTTTGGAACATTAAGCTCTATAAAAAATGGTGACATAGCAGAATTGACAGATGGATATGGCAGAAGAATAAAATACCAAGTATATGATAAATATGTCGTTAAACCAACAGATACAGGATGTACAACTCAGCATACAAATGGACAAAAAGAACTAACATTAATAACCTGCACAAACTATGGAAAGGAAAGACTTGTAGTAAAGTGTAGGGCAATATAGTTATTTTAATATTTTTATAGCTTCTGTGGTATCTTTTTCCTTTTTACTAATAAGGAAAACAAATATTGCTGTAGCTACAAAAGTGATGACATAAGATACTATAACTATAGAAATCTTTCCATTAGATAATCCGCTACCAGCTATGGTAGAAGAAATTATAGATGGAAATCTTAAAAAAGTTGCAATTAATATAAATTTAATAGGTGGTATTGGAAATAAAAATCCAATATATGTCAATAAGTCCTTAGGAGTGCCAGGTGTAAAGAATAGTATACACATTAGCACTTCTGCTTTTTTAGGATTTTTAAATAATTTGCTGTTTTCAATTTTTTGAATTTTTTCTTTTGAGAATGTATTGTATAAATACTTTTTTCCGAATTTTCCAACAAGCAAATAAATTAAAGTAGTAGTAATAAAGACAGATACAATTATAAAAATAGTACCTCCAATAGGACCATAACACATACCGGCTAAAATTTCTAAAGGCTCGCCTGGCAAAACAACTAAAACAATTTGAAGAAGTTGAAGCATAAATAAAACAATAATTCCCCAAACTCCAAGATTATCAATTTCATTTTTAAATGCCAGCTGACCTTCGTGAGTTGATAAATTAATTATAAACGGAAATAAATATAAAATTACTCCAATTATTAACAATATTGAAAAAGTAAGCAACAATGCTTTTATTATTTTATTTTTCATAAAGCTATTCAAATCCTCCTAATAATACAATAATATATATAATAACACAAAAGTTGATAAAAAACTATAGTACAATTTATTTATTAATGATATAATTCTAAATAGAGTTTATATAAAGTTTATTGTATAATATTCAAATTAAAAGTTTAACAAGAAAAGGTGTATTAAATGTATTTAAAAAGATTAGAACTACAAGGCTTTAAGTCTTTTGCAGATAAAACAATATTGGAATTTAAGCCAGGAATTACCTCAGTTATAGGACCAAATGGATCAGGAAAAAGCAATATATCAGATGCCATAAGATGGGTCCTAGGAGAGCAAAGCATGAAATCTTTAAGAGGTGCAAAATCGGAAGATATAATATTTGCAGGAACTCAAGAAAGAAAGTCGCTTGGATTTGCCGAAGTCTCAATTGTTATAGACAATTCTGACGCAAAGTTGCCAATAGAATATGCAGAAGTTACAGTAACAAGAAAAATATATAGAAATGGGGAAACAGGCTATTTTATAAACAAAACTCCTTGCAGATTAAAAGATATTTTAGAGCTATTTATGGACACAGGAATAGGAAAAGATGGATACAGCATAATAGGACAAGGAAAAATAGATGAAATATTATCAAACAAATCAGAAGATAGAAGGCATATATTTGAAGAAGCGGCAGGCATTGTAAAATATAGAACTAGAAAGCAAGAATCTGAAAAAAAGATGGAACAAACAAAGCTTAATTTATTAAGAATTAATGATATTTTAACAGAGATAGAAGGCAATATAGAACCATTAAAAGCACAATCTGAAAAGGCAAAACAATATTTAAATTTAAGAGAAGAATTAAAAAACATAGAGGTTGGATTATTTGTATATAACATAAATTCATATAAAGAAAAGTTAAAGCAAATTGTACAAGATGAAGAAATAATGGTTGCACAAAAAGAGACAGAGGATGAAAAATTGACATCTATACAAGAGTTAAAAGACTCTTTAAAAAGAGAAATAGACGAAATAATATTACAAATAGAGCAAATGCAAAATATTGGCTTTGAGAGTTCCAATAAAATAGAAAAAATGAATTCAGAAATTGGAATATCAAAAGAGAGAATACAAAATAATTTAAATAATAAAGAAAGACTTCAAATAGAAATACAAGAATTTGAGACAAGAATAAAAGAATTAGAAGAAGAAGAAAAACAAAGACAAGAGAAAAAAGCTAATTTATTTCAAAATAAAGAAAAATTTGAAGCTGAATTAAAACAAAAAGAAGAAGAATTATCTAAATTAACTAAAAACTTATCTGAAAAAGAGTTAGAAATAGAAGAAAAAAAGCAAAAAATAGAGGGTAATACAGATAAGAAATATGAGGTTTTAGCAGATATAAGTGCACAAGAAGCAAACTATGAAAACCTAGAAAAACGCAAGAAAGCTATAAAATTAGAATTAGAAAATATAATATCAGAATTAGATAGTACAAGAGACAACAAACAAGAAGTTTCAAAGGGATTTTATGAGATACAAAATAAAAGAAACATTGCCAATGATAATTTAGAGCAGGAAAAAAATAAAAAACAAGAAAGTATGAATAAAATTAAAGAATATGAAGAGGAAATAAGCAGACTAAATTATCAAATAAATATGAAAGATGCCAGACACAAATTTTTACAAGAGACAGAAAAAGAAAAAGAAGGATATATTAAAAGTGTTAAGACATTATTACAAGAATGCGAAAAAAATAGTCAACTAAAAAAAGGTGTGTATGGAGTACTTGCTAATTTAATATCTGTTGATAAGAATTATGAAACAGCAATAGAGATGTGTCTAGGGCAGAGCCTTCAAAATATAGTTACAGAAACAGAAGAAGAAGCAAAAAAATTAATAAATTATTTAAGAGATAATAATTTGGGTAGAGCTTCATTCTTGCCAATATCTTCTATAAAAGGGAAAAAAGTTGAAACCATAAAACAGAAAGGATTGCAAGGGGTAATTGGAATTGCATCTGACTTAATAAATTGCGATAAAAAATATATGCAAATTGTACTAAACTTATTAGGTAGAACGGTTGTAGTAGACGATATGGATACAGGTATAGCACTTGCAAAAATGAATAATTACTCATTTAGAATAATAACATTAAAAGGAGATGTAATTAATTCTTCTGGAAGCATTACAGGTGGAAGTGTTGCGACCAAAACAGTAAACATATTAGGAAGAAATAGAGAAATAGAAGAATTAGAAAAAGAATTAAAAAAACTTACACAAAGAACAAAAGAATTAACTACTAAAAAAGAGGATTATTTAGAATCTATAACAGAATTAATAGAAAAAGTTGCAAAACTGGAGAAAGAGCTTCAAGATGTAGAAATTGAATATGCTACTGAGAACCAAAAAATAGTTGCGATGGAAGAAAACATTGCTAAATTGGAGCAAAGAAAGGACAAATTAAAGCAAGAAGAAAATTCTATAAATAAGCAAAAAGAGGAAAGCATTAAAATAAAAGAAGAGAAGCAAAAATACTTAGAAATATTAAATGAAGAAACAAAATTATTATCACAAGAGGTTGAACAATTTGCAACTATAAATAAGGACAACCAAAAATACATAGATGATTTAAATTTTGATATAACAAACTTAAAAATTTCAGTATCATCATTTGTAGAAAGCGAAGCATCTATAGAAGAATTCGTGGAGAGAATAAAACACGAGATTCTAAGCAATAAAAGCAACATAGAAAATAAAAACAATATATTGACTCAAGCATTGACAGAAAATGATGAACTACAAATAAAAATAGATAGTTTAAATAAGGAAATAGAAAAAATAAAATTAGAAGTTAACAACAGTTCAGAACATATAGAAAAGCTAAAAAGAACAAGAACAGAAAAAAATGAATTGCTTACACAAAAAGAGGAAGAAATAACAAATCAATTTAGCGTATTAGAAGGTTTGAAAGAACAAATTGTAAAATTGGACTTTAAAAAGACAAAACTAGAACAGGATATAGAAGAACTTATAAACACATTGTGGAATGAATATGAGATAACACCAAATAACACCGAAGAATATAGAAAGCCAAGTAATATTGCACAAGCACAAAAAGAAGTAAATTCACTAAGAAATAAAATAAAGGATTTAGGTAGTATAAATGTAGATTCCATAGAAGAATACAAAAAGCTAAGCGAAAGATATGACTTTATGTGTGAACAAAGACTTGATTTAGAAAATACAGTAGCAAAATTAAGAAAAGTGATTTCGGACATGACACAAACAATGGAAACACAGTTCAAAGAAAAATTTGAAATTATAAATAAAAACTTTAATGAGGTATTTATAGAACTTTTTGGTGGAGGAAAAGCAGAACTAATATTGACAGACGAAGAAAATGTACTAGAATGTGGGATAGACATACGAGTTCAACCAACAGGAAAAAAACTTCAAAATATGATGTTACTATCAGGAGGAGAAAAAGCATTTACAGCTATAGCACTACTATTTGCAATACTAAAAATAAACCCAGCACCATTCTGCATATTAGACGAAATAGAGGCAGCACTTGATGATGTAAATGTATACAGATTTGCAGAATATCTAAAAAAATTTAGTAAAGCATCACAGTTTTTAGTAATAACACATAGAAAAGGAACAATGGAAGTCGCAGATACAGTTTATGGGGTAACAATGGAAGAAAACGGAATAAGCAAATTACTGTCAATGAGATTAGGAACGACACAAGAAAGTTGAAGTAGCATTATTGATATAGATGAATTGCTGGGACAATTAAATGATATAGGACTAACCAATGAACAAGGATATATAATGTGTCGTTTTATGGCTCTAATTGAAAATAGATTTAATGGTGGCCAAGGTATTATGGGGTTTCATATACATCCTCAACTATTACAAATAATGTATACTGGTATGGATAGAGAAAAAGGAGAAATAAAATTCTATCTTAATGCAGGAATTGATACATATAGAGAGCAAATTCCTGCGTTAATTGATAGTCATCCAGAAATTTTTATGGACTTTTGTACATCTCCTGAAATTAAGAAGCTCCTAGGACAAATGCAACAGTCACAAGAAATTCAAAATATGATTAAGTATGCTGAAATTGCAAAAGAGCAGGGCGAACAGGGAAGAACAAATCTTAGAGGAGCAACTCCAGCTGAACGAGATCGTATATTAGCAAGAGAAGCTTTCGTAAGGTGGCAGAAAAAAGGATATTCTGATAAGGAAATTTTTAATATTATAACCGATAGTTATCATATAAATGGGGGTTATGCAAATGAAGAGGATTTGGCACTAGCGAAGATTTACTATAGGAGAAGAGGAATACCAATACAAGCGTGTAGGAGAGAGTCAAATGGAATGTACAAATTATATATTGCAGATAACAGTCCAAAAGGGGACGAGGTAAGGTATTAAGCTATACGGAAAAAAATAATTCCGTGCCCTTTATACTTATATTATGTACTTCTTAAATAAAACATACCAAAAGTACAAATCATAATTGTTTTCAAGCAATTTCTGTAATATTGCATCACGTGTTTGAAAGAAATTTGAATTTAATATTAAATGTTGTTTTTTATTAAAATAACAATCCAAAAGCAATATTTTATGTGTGTCAAACTTTATTCCGCGTTCTTTTAAATATTTACAGGTAAAGAGTTTACAAGTAATACATTTTGTCGAGCAAGTCTTGTCTTTTAGATGTTGACAGAGCTTTACATTTTTAATGAATCTGGGGTCAAAAACCTTACAATATTCAAAAGAATAACAACATCCCATATCTTTGTGGGCTGTTTTGTTCTCTCTATTTGCAATGCACTGGTCATTCTTAAAGTCACAGATATTTCCTTTACAAAATTGGTTGTCTAAATACTCACAGACTGTGTCGTAAATATATTCATATTGCTGTTTCTTATCAAAAATAAATAAACACTTAAGACAAGTTATAAAATCATCTGAATATTTTGAGTTTTCAAAGTTTTCAATAAAGCCTAAGTAATTACAATTATTATCAATTATACCTAAATGCAGATTTAATTTAAAAGTAAGATTATATAATTTAATTAAATTGCGAACTATCCACTTCATATCATCATAATCATTAGACAATTTTACAATAATCAAACAATTTTTTTTAACATGTTGCAAAATGTTATTATTAATAAAGGAATCAACAAATAGTCTAGGATATCTGTCAGAAATATCGGACTTGCTTATAATAATTAATTTATCAAATTCTCTATTTTTATGTAATGACAATAATTTATCATTTAGAGTAGCATTGCTTCCAATATAGATAATGGAAACATTAGTATTAATATAATTATTAATATTATCCCATACAATATTGTCGGAAATTAATGTAGTTTCATTTATAATAATATCCATATGAAATCCTCCTTGAAAAAATTATAAAATATTTAAACAAAAAAATCAATTCTATTTTTTTACACTCTTGCATAATATTATTAAGGGCTGTCCCTAAATTTGATTAATACAAAGGAGTGTATGTGTATGTGGCATAGTTTATCTACAAAAGAAGTAGAGAGTAAATTACAAACTGACCTACAGCAAGGATTAAGTGATGATGAAATTACTGTAAGATTAAAAAAGTATGGAGAAAATAAACTTCAAGAACCAAAAAAAGAAAGTGTTTTTGTTAAATTTTTAAAACAATTTAATGACTTTATGATTATTATTTTAATTATTGCTGCTATTATTTCAGCTGTTGTGGCAAAAATGCAAGGAACAGGAGAATATATAGATTCAATTATAATAATAACAATAGTGGTTTTAAATGCTATTATGGGCGTTGTACAAGAAGCAAAAGCAGAAAAATCATTGGAAGCACTAAAAAAAATGTCAGCACCTGTGGCAAAAGTGAAAAGAAATGGGAAAATAATTACTGTAGCTAGCACAAATATAGTTCCAGGAGATATATTAATTTTAGAAGCTGGGAATTATATACCAGCAGATTGTAGACTAATAAGTTCATACAATTTAAAAGTAGAAGAATCAAGCTTAACTGGTGAAATAGTACCAATACTTAAGGATGCAAATATAATATTAAAAGACAATATTTCTTTAGGAGATACAATAAACATGGGCTTTGCAACAACAATAGTTGTAAATGGACATGCGGAGGCAATTGCAACAGATACAGGAATGAACACAAAAGTTGGAAAAATAGCTAAAATGATTATTACAGACGAAGCACCTGAAACACCAATACAAAAGAAACTAGGAGAGGTTGGTAAAAGTTTAGGAATTGGATGTTTAATTATTTGCTTACTTATATTTGTAATAGGATTATTAAAAAAGATAGAACCTGTAGAGATGTTTATGACTTCTGTAGGACTGGCTGTAGCAGCAATACCAGAAGGGTTACCTGCAATTGTAACTATAATGCTTTCAATAGGTGTTACTAAAATGGCAAAGAAAAATACAATAATAAGAAAACTACCTGCAGTAGAAACATTGGGAAGCAGTAGTGTAATTTGCTCAGATAAAACAGGAACATTAACGCAAAATAAAATGCAAGTAGTAGACATTCAAGATGTTAATGGAAATAACAGTAACAAAAGTTTTACATTAGAATTGGGCTGTATGTGTACAGACTCTCAAATAGTAACAAAAGATGGACGAGAAGAGGCAGAGGGAGAAGCAACTGAAAATGCAATAGTAAATGCAGGACTAAAAATAGGAAAAAATAAAGAAAACTTGTATAGAATGATGCAAAGAGTAAACGAGATTCCATTTGATTCGGAAAGAAAAATGATGACGACAATACATAAAATAGGCAGTAAATATAGAATAATAACAAAAGGCGCACCAGATGTATTAATAAAAAGATGTAGTAAATATTATGAAGAAGGAATACAAAAAACAATAACTAGTAAACAATTAAACGGAATAGATGAAAATAATAATAGTATGGCAAATAATGCGCTAAGAGTTTTAGCAATAGCATATAAAGATGTAGATAGATTGCCAAATAAAATAGACAGTGAAAATATAGAAAAAGAATTGACATTTGTGGGACTAATAGGAATGATAGATCCACCAAGAGAAGGAGTAAAAGAAGCTGTTGCCACATGTAGGAAAGCTGGAATAAAAACAGTTATGATAACAGGAGATCATATTACTACAGCAAAGGCAATTGCAAGAGAAATAGGAATTTTAAGACCAAATGATTTAGCAATAACAGGAAGTGAGCTTGATAGCATAAATCAAAAAACATTAGAAAAAGATATAATGAAATATAGTGTGTTTGCACGTGTATCACCTGAACATAAAGTAAGAATTGTAAAAGCATTTAGAAGTACAGGAGCAGTGGTAGCAATGACAGGAGATGGGGTAAATGATGCACCAGCATTAAAAAATGCAGATATAGGAATATCTATGGGACTAAACGGAACAGATGTAGCTAAAAATGCATCAGATATGATACTTACAGATGATAATTTTGTTACAATAGTGGAAGCGGTAAAACATGGCAGAAATATTTTTGACAACATAAAAAAAGCGGTTCATTTTTTAATTGCAACAAATATAGGAGAAATAGTAACAATATTTGTTGGTTTACTATTAGGCTTAAAATCACCACTTTTAGCAATTCAGTTATTATGGATTAATTTGGTTACAGACTCTTTCCCAGCTATAGCATTAGGACTAGAACCACCAGAAAAAAATATAATGAATAAAAAACCAAGAAACCCTAAAAAAGGAATATTTGCAGATGGTTTATGGAACAAAATAATTATAGAGGGAGTAATGATTGGAATATTAACATTATTAGCTTTTAGCATTGGAAATAAATTGTATGGAATAAAAGTAGCAAGAACAATGGCATTTGTGTCATTAGGTGTGTTAGAGTTAGTTCATAGTTTTAATATAAGAAGTGAAGAATCAATATTTAAAGCAGGATTATGGGATAATAAATATTTAATAGGTGCATTTATACTCGGAACATTATTGCAAATAATTGTTGTAATAATACCTTCAATAGCAAATGTGTTCGAACTTGTTCCATTAACAAATCTGCAATGGATATATACCATAAGTATATCATTATTGCCACTAGTGATAGTTGAAATCCAAAAAAGATTAAATAAAGAAGAGACACTAGGAGGGATTAATCCTAACTTTACAAAAAAATTAAGTAATGTCAAAAATTAAAAGTCAAGAGATAAAAAAACGAGAAAAAACGAGGTATCAGGAGGAAAAATAAGGAAAATACACTAAAAATTAGCAAATAAAATTAATCAAACTGTTAATAATTACTTATAATTAGTCAATAATAAATATTGAGGTTGAAATGATTTAAAATATATAGTATAATTAAAATTGTCGTGTAGACGCAAAGGAGAGTGAATATATATTTTAGTACAACGAATTAAATATTATACAAAGAAAATGTTTATATTTATTAATATAATAGCAATAGCAACTATAATAATAACATTAATTACATTATCTAAATATAAATTAGTTTCTTTAGTAACAATAAATGGCGAAGAAGTTGGCTATGTAGAAAGTAAAGAAAAATTTGAACAAGAAATAGATAACTATATAAGCGATTTGAAAAAAACAAACATAGCTTTTGTAGATATAGAAAATACACCTAAATATGGATTAAGATTAATTAATAGAAATGAAAATACAAATGAAAATACAATTTTATCTAAAATGGAAGAAGGTATGAAATTTACTTATAGACTATATGCAATAACTTTAGATGGAGAAGAAAAGTCAAAAGTAAATACATTAGAGGAAGCCGAAACATTAGTAGCTGACCTAAAAGAAGAGTATAATACTTTAGAGCTGAATATAGGAATTAAAGAATTATATACAGAAGATATGCAAGAATGTGAATCAGCAACTGTAAAAACAGCAAGAAATAGCATGACACAGGAATTAGATATAATAGAAAATAAATCAATAAATGGAGTATATTTAGCGTGTGTGCCTGTTTCTGGAGTAATAACATCAAGATTTGGAGCAGTGGAAAGCATAAGAGACCATACACATATGGGAATAGATATAGGTGCAAATTACGGAACTCCAATAAAAGCTGTTGCGGATGGAACAATAACATGTGCAGAAGAATGGGGAGGATATGGAAACCTAGTTGTAATAGACCATGGAAACGGTGTAGAATCATATTACGGACATTGTAGTAAACTATACGTAACAGAAGGTCAGAAGGTTAAAGCAGGAGATGTAATAGCAGCAGTTGGTTCAACAGGAAACTCAACAGGCAACCATTTACACTTTGAATTAAGGAACAATGGAGTTCAGGCAAACCCTGAAAAATATGTATATAAAGGACAATAAAAAAGCCCCATGTCATTTGACATGGGGCTTAAAAACAAAAGGGGATGTTTTATATATGTTGATAACGGAGTAATTATTTATCAACTAAGTATAATATATCAGTCTTTTTTGAACATTGTGTGAACTCAATGTGATTTTTTGCATATTAAGGTTGTTCTTGTAGAGTTACAGTTATTTCTTTTTCTTTGCCTTCCCTAAAAACTTTCAATTTTAAAGTATCACCAATTTGCTTTTGGTTCTTAATTGCATTTAATTCGTCCATTTTTGTAACTTTGGTACCATCTACCTCTACTATAACGTCGCCAATTTTTAATCCGGCTTTTTCACCTGCAGAAAAATTTATATAAATTCCTACTACTAAATTGTTATTTTCAGCTGTTTGCTCGTCTAAGTCATATCCACCAATTCCAATGTATGGTCTTTTAACCTTATTATATTGAATTAATTGTTCATATATTTCTTTTGTAGAGTTAATAGGAATTGCAAATCCTACTCCTTCAACGCCTGTTCCAGAAAGTTTTAGAGTGTTAACACCAATTACTTGTCCTTTACTATTTACTAATGCCCCACCACTGTTTCCTGAATTTATAGAAGCGTCTGTTTGAATTGCAACATAAGAGTTACCATCTTGATCAGAAACTTCTCTATTTACAGCACTTACAATACCTGCAGTAACACTATCAGTTAGTCCTAGAGGATTTCCTATAGCCATAGCAAATTCTCCTACTTGAACAGCATCAGAATCACCAAGTTCTGCAGCTTTTAATCCATTCTTTTCTATTTTAATAACAGCTAAATCAGTTTGAGAATCTGTTCCGACAATGGTAGCATCGTATTTTGTTGAATCATTATATAAGGTAACAGTAACTTTATTAGCCTTACCAAGCTCATAATAATAAGAAGTAGAAGAAGAGTTTACTATGTGGTTATTTGTTAAAATGTATCCATCTTCGCTAATGATTATTCCAGAACCAGCAGCTGTTGCAGTCGATTTATTTCTATAAAATATAGAATTTACAGAATATTCAACTTCTATTCCAACGATAGAAGGACGAACCTTAGAAGCAACGCCAACACCTGTTTCAGAATATCCAACTAAAGAAACCATTTGAGTATTAATGTTTGCAGTATTAGTATTATCACCATAACTATTAGGTGATTCCACACTAACTAACTTTTTAACGATATTTTCTTTTATGGTTGGAATGTTAAGAGACACTGCAATTACAGTTACACTTCCTATAACCCCAAACAAAAACGGAGCCAATACATTTTTGGCAAACCCAAAATTAAATTTTTTTTCGCTATTTTTAAATTCTTTATAAGAAGAATTAAAATTAGTAGAATCGACACTTTTAAAACTATTGTTACTATTATTTTCGTCCATTTTAATACCTCCAAAAATTTATTTGATTATATAATAACCTAAACTATAAATATAATACAAGAGAATTATGAAAAAAATGTGAAATAAATGTGAAAAAAATAAAATCATAAAACATAATCCTCTTGTTTTTAGAATAAAAATTATATATAATATGGTAAAACAGATTGAGAAGGGAACGATAAAACGGCAATGAAAGATGAAAAAGGACTTACATATGTTGCAACAATTATTTTAGTAATTATAATAATTGCTTTTGCAATAGGAGTAATATTATATATACAACAACAATATAGAAATGAAGAAAGTGAAACAATTAAAACAAATATGTTGGCAATACAGGGAAAGGCAAAAATGGTTGCAGAAGAAGAAAAAGCGTTAAAAAAAGAGCTAATTGGTACAAAAATATTAATTGAACAACAAGATCAAAAAGTAAAAGATTTTTTGAAAAGTCAAAACATAGAAATAGAAGAAAACAGTAAATATTATATTTTAAAAAAAGAAGACTTAACAACAATGGGGTTAAGTAATATAAATATAGAACCAAACGAATATTATATTGTTAATTATGATAATATGGAAGTATTATACACAAAAGGTATTAAAGTTGGGGATAATGAATACTATAAATTATCAGATTTTAACAATTTAAGTGATGAAAAAGAAATAGTAAAAGAAGATGAGAAGTAATGAAGGAAAAAGAAGTAGAAAGATTATTAAACTTAAAAAAAGAAGAGAAAATCTTGTATGAAAAAGGCATAGTATCAATTTGTGGAATAGATGAAGCAGGAAGAGGACCTCTTGCAGGACCAGTTGTTGTTGCTTGTTCTTTAATGCCAAAAGAATCAATGATAGAAGGAGTAAATGACTCTAAAAAAATATCAGAAAAGAAAAGAGAAAAAATATATGAGGAAATTGTACAAGAAGCAATTGCATATGGAGTAGGAATAATAGATCAAGAGGAAATTGACAAAATAAACATTTTAAATGCTACTAAAAAGGGCTTAACAATTGCAATAAGGCAAATGGAGGAAAAACTAGAAGAAAAAAATATAAAAAAACCAGATGTTATTTTAGTTGATGCACTAACAGGAATAGATACACTAGGAATACCATATAAGTCAATAATACATGGAGATGCAATAAGCTATTCAATTGCATGTGCTTCAATAATTGCAAAGGTAACAAGGGACAGAATTATGAGAAAAATGGATGAAATGTACCCACAATACGGATTTGCAAAACATAAGGGGTATGGAACAGCAGCACATATGCAAGCAATAAGAGAAAATGGATTATGCCCATTACATAGAAGAAGCTTTGTAAAAAATATTATATAAAATGTGCAATATTTTGCGACAAAAGAATGGAGATTAACAATGAATATATTAGATATAATTGCTAAAAAAAGAGACAATAAAAAATTGTCTAAGGAAGAAATAGATTTTTTTGTAAAAGAATATACTAATAATACTATAGCAGATTATCAAGCAGCTGCATTAATAATGGCGATTTATATAAATAAATTAGATGAAGAAGAAACTACCAACTTAACATTAGCAATGGCACATTCAGGAGATGTATTAGATTTATCAGAAATAGGAACAGTGGTAGATAAACACAGCACAGGCGGTGTAGGAGACAAAGTCACATTAATTTTGGCGCCAGTAATTGCATCACTAGGAATTCCTGTTGCTAAAATGTCAGGAAGAGGGTTAGGGTTTACAGGCGGAACAATAGATAAATTAGAATCAATACCAGGATATACAACAAATGTTGATATAGAGACTTTTAAACGCAATGTAAAAAAAATAGGAATTAGTCTAATAGGACAAACCTTAAACTTGGCACCAGCAGATAAAAAAATATATGCTTTAAGAGACACCATAAGTTGTGTTGAAAATATGTCATTAATAGCATCTAGCATAATGAGCAAAAAAATAGCGGCAGGAGCAAACAAGGTTGTACTAGATGTAACCTGTGGTAGTGGAGCATTTATGAAAAATGAGGGAGATGCAATTAAACTATCAACAATAATGAAAAAAATAGGCGAACTAGCAGATAAAGAAACAGTATGTGTAATAACAAATATGGACGAACCACTTGGAAAAAACGTAGGCAATACATTGGAAATATTAGAAGTAATAGAAGCACTTAGAGGAAAGATGGAAGAAGACGTAAAACAAGTTGTGCTAGAGCTTGGAGCTCATATGATAAAATTAGCAGGAAAAGGAAATAGCATAGAAGAAAATAAGAAGAAAATGTTGGAGAACATTCAAAATGGAAAAGCATTAGAAAAGTTTAAACAATTAATTCAAAATCAAAATGGCGATGTTTTATATATAGACGAGCCAGAAAAATTTGAAAAATCAAAATATGTAATTTCTGTAATATGTGAAAAAGATGGATATATAACAAGTATTGATGCAGAACAAATAGGCAGATTATCAGTATTTTTAGGAGCAGGACGTATAAAAAAAGATGATGAAATAGACAAAACAGTTGGAATAGTGTTGGAGAAAAAAGCTGGAGATAAAGTATATACAGGAGATGTAATAGCATATATACATGCCAATGACAAAGAAAAGGCAAACGAAGCAGTGGAGCGAATAAAAAAAATATATAAAATAGAAAACAAAATTCCAGAAATTAAAAAACCAATAATAAAAATTATTTAAACAGAAGGTCGCTGTCATATAGCGACCTTTAAACATATAATTAATTATAAATCAATTCCAATATTACCAGAACTATTAAACTTATTAGAAAACTTAGAAAATTCTTCCTGATTTAAAAATCTATTTAAATTTTTTAAAGTTATTCCAGTATTTGCAGAAATACACTCAATAGAATCAAAATTAGAGTTGACATCAAAATAATTTTTTAATTTTGCAATTTCATTAAAATCCTTTGGCTGACAATTAGGGCAAACATTACCTTCACTAGAATAAAAACAACCACAACGACAACATTTATTTAAATTCATAATTAATACTCCTTCTAAAATAATTTAGATTATTTTATCACAAAATGTCAAAAATATAAATAGAAAATTAAAAAAATTACGTTGTTAATTATTAGTAAATAAATTTTAAAAGATGAATTAATTGAATTGACAAATAATGTAAGAAAATGTATAATCGGAATATTAATGTAAGAAGAACAACTAGTTTTTGTACAATTAAACAAAGACTAGTTGTATTTTTGAGAAAAAATTAAGAAAGAAGAAGATGTATGGAGGAATATATAACAATAATAGGCGGAGGACTAGCAGGCTCAGAGGCAGCTTATCAGATAGCAAAAAGAGGAATAAATGTAAAGTTGTACGAAATGAAACCACATAATTTTTCACCAGCGCACAACAATAGTAACCTAGCAGAGATAGTATGTAGCAATTCATTTAAATCAAATTTAATAACAAATGCGTGTGGCTTGTTAAAAGAGGAATTAAGAAGATTAGATTCATTGCTTATAAAAATTGCAGATAAAGTAAATGTCCCAGCAGGACAAGCACTAGCAGTTGATAGAGAAAAATTTGCAGAAGAAGTAACAAAACAATTAAAACAATATAAAAATATAGAAATAATAAGACAAGAAATTGGAAAAGAAATATCATTAAAAAAAATAGCGAAAAACGGACTTGTGATTATTGCAACAGGACCACTTACTTCAGATGCTTTATCAAAAGAAATAAAAGAAATAACAGGGGAAAAAGGGCTACATTTTTATGATGCAGCAGCACCTATAATAGAAAAAAACTCTATAAATATGAATATAGCATTCTGGGGAGACAGATATAAGCAAGAACGAGGAAAAGAAGAGACAATTGAAGATTGGAAAAAAAGAATAGAGCAGGAGCAAGAAAATAATTATATAAATTTGCCAATGAATAAAGAAGAATATGAGATTTTTTGTAATGAATTAATAAATGCAGAGATAGTAGAACTTCACAACTTTGAGAAAAAAGAAATATTTGAAGGATGTATGCCGATAGAAGTAATGGCAAAAAGAGGAATAGATACACTAAGATTTGGACCACTTAAACCAGTAGGCTTTACAGATTTAAGAACAGGGAAAAGACCGTATGCAATAGTACAACTTAGACAAGATAACACAGAAGGAAATTTATTTAACATAGTTGGTTTTCAAACAAACTTAAAGTTTGGCGAACAAAAAAGGGTAATTAGTTTAATTCCGGGACTAGAAAATGCAGAATTTGTTAAATATGGAGTTATGCATAGAAACACATTTATTAATTCTCCGGAATTGTTAGATAATACATATAATCTAAAAAAAGACCCTAACATATATTTTGCAGGACAAATAACAGGAGTAGAAGGATATGTGGAGTCAATAGCATCTGGACTTGTATCAGGAATAAATGCATGCTTAAATTTTAAAAGTGGCAAAATAAAGTGCAAAGCAGAATTTCCAAGCGAAACAGTAATAGGAGCACTAGCAAATTACATATCAACACCAAATAAAAATTTTCAACCAATGAATGCAAACTTTGGAATCTTACCAGAATTGGATGAAAAAATAAGAGATAAAAAAATAAGATATAAAAAAATGGCACAAAGATCATTAAATTCATTGTAAAGGAGCTCCCACGCCCAATAAAACAAAATAATTCAAAACTCTTGCTTTTTGCAAGAGTTTTTGATATAATATTATCTGTTAATTAAAACACACATATGGCTAGTTTAGGAAAAGTGCTTGCTAGTAATAGCAAGTCTTCTTAAATGCTAAAGCTATGTGGAGGAAAAACTAAAAGGAGGAATTAAAAATGGCAGTAGTTGCAATGAAACAATTACTAGAAGCAGGTGTTCACTTTGGACATCAAACAAGAAGATGGGATCCTAAAATGGCTGAATATATTTTTCAAGCTAGAAATGGAATCCACATTATCGACTTACAAAAAACATCTAAAAAATTAGATGAAGCTTACAGCTTTTTAAAACAACAAGCTGAAGAAGGAAAAACAGTTCTATTTGTTGGAACTAAAAAACAAGCACAAGATTGCATGAAAGAAGCAGCAGAAAAATGCGGTATGTACTATGTTAACCAAAGATGGTTAGGTGGAACATTAACAAATTTTGATACAATCAGAAAAAGAATTGACAGATTAACACAATTAGAAACTATGCAAGAAGATGGAACATTTGATGTGTTACCTAAAAAAGAAGTTATACTTCTAAAAAAGGAAATGGAAAAACTAGAAAAGAACCTTGGAGGAATTAAAGAAATGAAAGAACTTCCAGGAGTTATGTTTATAGTAGACCCTAAGAAAGAAAGAATAGGAATATTAGAAGCTAAGAAATTAGGAATACCAGTTATTGGTTTAATAGATACAAACTGTAATCCAGAAGACGTAGATTACGCTATTCCAGGAAATGATGATGCTATAAGAGCAGTTAAATTAATAGCAGATTGTATGGCAAATGCAGTTATAGAGGGAAGACAAGGCGAATCTATGGATGTAGAAGTAGTTGAAGAACAAGTAGCAGAAGAAGAACCACAAAGCATGGAAGAAGTTGTAGAAACAGCTGAAGAAAACTAATTAAATAAATCTAAAAAGCGAAAGGAGATAAACAACTATGATAACAGCAAACCAAGTTAAAGAATTAAGAGAAAAAACTGGCGCAGGAATGATGGACTGTAAAAAAGTTTTAGCAGAAACTAATGGAGACGAAGAAAAGGCAATTGAACTTTTAAGAGAAAGAGGAATTGCTAAAGCTGCTAAAAAATCAGATAGAATTGCAGCAGAAGGTTTAGTTACTACTTATGTTTCAGAAGATAAAAAAATAGGGGCAGTAGTAGAAGTAAATGCAGAAACAGACTTTGTTGCTAAAAACGAAGAATTTAGAAGTTTTGTAGCAGATGTTGCAAGACAAGTAGTTGAAAAAAATCCAGCAACAGTAGAGGAGTTATTAGAACAACCATCTATATCAGAAGAAGGCAAAACAGTTGGAGAGGTTTTAACAGGAAAAATTGCTACAATAGGTGAAAACATGTCTATTAGAAGATTCGAAAGATTTGAAACAACAGGTTTAGTAGAAAGCTATATACATGGAGATGGAAAAATAGGCGTTCTAGTAGAAATAGAAGGTGGAAATAGCCAATTTGCAAAAGATATATGTATGCAAATTGCAGCTGCAAAACCAGAGTATTTAGATAGAGATTCTGTTCCAACAGACAGATTACAAAAGGAAATGGAAATATTAAAAGCTCAAGCCATGAATGAAGGAAAACCAGCAGAAATAGCAGAAAAAATGGTTCAAGGTAGAATTGGAAAATTCTACGGAGAAATATGCTTAGTAGAGCAAGAATTTGTTAAAAATCCAGATATAAAAATATCTAAACTAGCAGAAGAAAACAATGCTAAAATAATTAGATTTGCAAGATTTGAAAAAGGTGAAGGCTTACAAAAAAGAGAAGAAAACTTTGCAGAAGAAGTTGCAAAACAAATAAATAATTAATTAATATAAAAAAATACCTCTTATGGGGTATTTTTTTATGCTTTTTTTATTGTAATTGTGTTACCTTCTTTGATATAATTGAAGAGTAAAAATAAAAAAGAGGGTGATTAAATGTTATTAAAAATTATTACATTTAATGTTGCACACGGAAGAGGAACAGACAATAAAGTAGATATAGAAAGACAGGCTAATTTAATAAAAGAATACAAACCAGATATAATATTTTTACAAGAAGTAGATATGTACACAAAAAGGGCGGGAGAAATGAACCAAATTAGAGAATTTGCAAAAAAAGTTGGGTTATATTACTGTTCAATGGAAAGCAATATAACACTAGAGGATGGATACTATGGTGACGGAATAATAAGCAAATTTCTAATATCTTTTTCGGCAAATTATTTAATGCCATTAACAGACACAAAACATGAACAAAGAGGAATATTATATAATAGAATATCATTAGGAACTACAAAACTGAATTTATTTTCAGTACATTTATCAACATATGAAGACGAGAGAATATTAGCTGCAAAAGAATTGTGCAGAATCATAAGCAAAATAGATCCAAGTGAAATAATAATAGTAGGCGGAGACTTTAACGTAGGAGTAACGAGATTGGGCAAGGGGAAGTATATATTTGAAGAAAAAGAGAGCTATGAAGAATACGAAATATTAAATAGAAAATTGGATAAAATAAACAATATAGAAGACACATGGTTTTCTGAACTCGGACAAGGATGTATAGACACAATTTTTTACTCAAGAAATATAGAATTAATAAAATTTGAAACAATAGATGCCAAAGGAACATCAGACCATAGTGCAATATATACAGAGTTTAACATATAACTGGAGGTTATACATGAAAAAAATAAAAAGAATTGACGTCATAGCGATTGTATCAATAATTATATTTGCATTTTCAATTACACCAATTACATTTCAAAATGACACATATTATACAATTGCTATAGGTAAGCACATATTAGAAAACGGAATAGATATGCAAGATCCATTTTCTTGGCATGAAAATTTGCCATACACGTATCCACATTGGGCATATGATACAGGAACATATATAATATATAACTTAGGAGAAAACATAGGAATAGGAGGTTTTACGGCGGTATATATAGCAACGGTTGTTTTAAGTGTTATATTAGGCATAGTGATATATTTAGTCAATTCAAAATTATCCAAAAACAACATAATATCATTTTTAGTAACACTTGGAGTGCTATATTTATTAAAAAATTATATTGCAGCAAGAGCGCAACTAGTAACATTTATATTGTTTGCTTTAACTATTTTATTTATAGAAAATTATATAGAAACAAATAAAAGGATATTTTTGTTTGGATTACTAGCAATTTCTACTCTTATAGCAAACATACATGTTGCAGTATGGCCATTTTACTTTGTTTTATTTTTGCCATATATAGCAGAATACATTATGGCATCAATAATAGAATCAGACTTATTTTATAAAATGCAAGTTAGAAGATTTAAAGGCAGAATTGAAAAGTTTTATAAAAGTGGAAAAGAAAATCAGGCTATTGAACTTGAAGTACAGTTAGAAAAGATAAAAGAAAATCATCTAAAAGTATTAGAAAAAGAAAGAAAAAGAAGAAAAAATCCATATAAAATTAAAATAAAAAAAGAAACAGCAACAAAAGGTTTAATTGTTATATTATTTATATCTGTTTTTACGGGATTATTAACACCACTTGGAACAACACCATATACCTACTTAGTAAAAACAATGCAGGGGAATACTACTAACAATATTAGCGAGCACTTACCATTAACGTTAATAAATAATATTCCAATTATGGTTGTTTTAGTAATGTTTCTAGTTATATTAATTTTTACAGATACAAAAATTAAATTAAGAGATTTATTTATGCTTTCAGGATTGGTACTATTAGCATTTATGACAAGAAGGCAAACATCTTTATTGGTGCTTATAGGCTCATTTATATTTTCAAAACTTGTTGCAAGTATGTTTGAAAAATATGCTCCAGAAGCAAAAAATGAACTGTTGAGTGCATTAAATAATAAAAAAGTTGATGCAATTGTAATATTATTAGTGATAATAATGAGTTTGGGAATGTATAGTGGAAAAATAGGAAATAGTTTTGTAAGTAAAAAGAACTATCCTGTAGAAGCAACAGAATGGATTTTACAAAACCTTGATGTAAAAAATATGAAGTTGTTTAATGAATATAATTATGGAAGCTATTTGTTATACAAAGGAGTTCCTGTATTTATAGATTCTAGGGCAGATTTATATGCACCAGAATTTAATGGAAAACGTGCAGAAAACGGAGAATACGACGGTAGAGATATATTCACAGATTTCATCAAAACATCAAGTATGGAGAGATATTATGAAGATACTTTTGAAAAATATGATATAACTCATATTATATTAAAGAAAAAATCAAAATTAAATACATTTATTTCTAATGACTCTGGATTTTTAGAAATGTATAATGACGATAATTTTGTGGTTTATGAAAGATGCAAATAAAGGAATGGTTATATAAATGAAAAAAAGAGCAATTTTATTGACATTATTAATACTAACATTAATAATATTTGACCAATTAACAAAATGGTTAGTAATAACAAATATTAAAGAAAATTCAATAACTGTAATACAGAACATATTGAATTTTACATATGTAGAGAATAAAGGTGTGGCATTTGGGATTAATTCAAATGGAGGAATTAGTAATATTATAATAAGCATATTTATAATTATAATAATTATCAGATTTATGGTAAAACAAAGAGAGATGACAAACAAATTTACCAATATTTCGTTAGCATTAATTTTAGCTGGAGGATTTGGAAATTTAATAGATAGAATATTTAGAGGAAGGGTAATTGACTTTATGGATATATCGCCAGTATTTAATTTTCCAACTTTTAATATAGCAGATATATTAGTGGTAATAGGATGGATAGCATTTGCATTAAATATGGCAATATATACAACAAGAGAATTAAAAAACTTAAAAAAGGAACTAAAATAAAATGAAAAATGTAATAGTAAATGAAAATGATAAGGGAAAAAGATTGGACATTTATATAGCAGAGAATTTTAACGAATTATCTAGAACAATGATAAAAAAATTAATAGAAAGCAACAATGTTTTGGTTAATGATAAATCAGAAAAAGTTTCATATAAGGTTCAAGCAAATGATAATATTAGTATAGATGTACCAGAAGCAAAAGAAACTAAATTAAAGGCGCAAGAAATACCATTAGATATAATATATGAGGATAGTGATATAATTGTGGTAAATAAGCCAAAAGGAATGGTTGTTCATCCTGCAAATGGAAATCCAGATGGTACATTAGTAAATGCAATTTTATCGATATGCAAAAACAGTTTGTCTGGTATTGGTGGAGAATTAAGACCTGGTATTGTACATAGATTAGATAAAGATACTTCAGGGCTAATAATAGTGGCAAAAAATGATAAAGCACATATAAATATGAGCGAACAGATAAAAGAAAGAAATGTAAAAAAAACATATATTGCACTTGTAAGAGGGAATGTGCCGGAAGAAGAGGCTACAATTAATATGCCAATAGGAAGAAGTACAAAAGATAGAAAAAAAATGGCAGTAACAAAAAATGGAAAACAAGCTATAACACATTTTAAAGTTTTAAAAAGATATTCTAAATATACACTGTTAGAAATAAAAATAGAAACAGGAAGAACTCACCAAATAAGAGTACATATGGCAGAAATAGGGTATCCAGTAGTGGGTGATGCAGTATATTCAAATGGAAAAAACGAGTTTGGTATAGAAGGACAAATGCTTCATGCATATAAATTGGAATTTATGCATCCAATAACAAATAAGCATATGGAATTAACAGCCCCACTGCCACAGTATTTTGAAGAAATATTAAAAAAATTATAGATAAAAATGAAGGGAAGAAAATGGAACAAATTAGATTACAAAAATTTTTGGCTAATAGTGGTATATGCTCTAGACGAAAGGCAGAGGAATATATTTTAGCGGGAAAAGTTGAAGTGAACGGAAAAACAGTAACAGAATTAGGTACAAAAATAGATATTGAAAAGGATAAGGTTACTTTTGAAGGTAAACCTGTGTCAACAGTAGAAGAAAAAGTATACATTTTATTAAATAAACCAATAGGTTACGTTACAACCGTAAAAGATCAATTTAATAGAGATACAGTACTAGATTTAATAAAAATCAAAGAAAAAATTGTGCCTGTAGGAAGACTAGATATGTATACATCAGGAGCACTAATTTTAAGCAATGATGGAGAATTTATATATAAAGTAACTCACCCAAAATATGAAATAGAAAAAGCATATAATGTTACTCTAAAAGGAAAAATTACAAAAGAAGAAATAGAAATGCTTGAAAAAGGAGTAAAAATAGATGACTATATATCAGGAAAAGCAAAAGTAAAAATATTAAAAATAGACGAGGTAAAAGATATATCTAGAATAGAAATAACAATACATGAAGGAAAAAATAGAGAAGTAAGAAAAATGTGTAATGCAATAGGAAAAAAAGTATTGGCACTACATAGAAGTAGAATAGGAAACATTAATGTAAAAGACTTGAAATTAGGAGAATGGAAGTATTTAAAAAGCGGTCAAATAAAGGAGCTAATAAAGTAGACAAATGTGCTATTTTGTGATAAAATAGCTATATCTAATAAAGAGAGGAATGAGTAGTAATATGGTTAGAGACAATGAAATAAAAGCAACAGTTTCTCCATTTGCAATTAGACCTGGAGAGATAAAAGTATTTGATGGAAAAGATGGTTATGTATCAATGAGCCAAATAGTACAGAGGATAAACTTAGGACATATAAATGAATTACACTTTACTATTTTAGAGATAGTAAACGAATTTGAATTTATTACTTCTAGACAAATATTACAAATGCTAGAGAAAAAGGGAATAGATGTAGGTTCACAAGAGAAATTGAATAATAAATTGGAACAATTAGTAAAGTCAAAAATATTAACCAGATATTATTTTGACTCTCAAGATGGAAAGGGAATATATAGAATATACTGCTTAGAAAAAATGGGAAAATACTTGCTAGATTCAAGAGGAATAGAATGTAAATGGCAACCAACAGATAATACAAAACCAGTTGCCATGATAAAAAAAAGACTAGCAGGAAATCAGGTTATTATAGCATATTTAAATAAGGTTAAGGCATATGAGTCATATACTCCAAAGCCAGCATTAAAAGCTAAAACATTAGGCAAGGTATTTAAAGCATCAGGTGGAGGAATAAAATTAACCAAAGGCGAAAAATCAATACAATTTTTATTTGAAGTAATAAGAAGAGAAGATGATTGGCAAAACAAATTGACAGATAAAATTAGAATGTACAAGGATTTCTATGAAAACTTTGTGCCGGGAGATTGTGGATATACGGCATTACCACAGTTAATAATAGTATGTGAAGACGAAAAACATATAGCAGAAGCATTTAAACATATAGTTATAAACAAATTAGAAATAGATAAAATAAATTTGTATTTTACAACAGACTTAAAGCAAAATTCAGACACACTAGAAGACACACTTGTATCAATAAAACTAGACCCTGATACACAAAAGTATCAAATGGTTACAGAAAAAATAAAATTATTAAGCTAATAATTGAAAAATTTTTCAATTTATATATTTTAAAGAAAGGAATGTGAAGAAATGAAAATACCATTTTCAAAAGCTGACATATTATTGCCAGAAAACGCAGATATGAGCAAATGGGCTGTTATAGCATGTGATCAATACACATCAGAGCCAGAATACTGGGAGGATGTAACTAAAATTGTTGGAGACGAACCATCAACTCTAAAAGTAACATTACCAGAAATATACTTGGAAGAAGATAATGTTGCAGAAAAAATAGCAGAAGTTAATGAAGAAATGAAAAAATTAATTAATAATAATTTCTTTAGAACTTTAAAAGATAGTTTAATATATGTAGAAAGAACTCAAGCAGATGGCAGAATAAGAAAAGGGCTAATGGGAAAAGTAGATTTAGAAGATTATTCTTTTGCTAAAGATTCTCAAACATTGATAAGAGCAACAGAAGGAACTGTATTAGAGAGAATACCACCAAGAGTAAAAGTTAGAGAAAATGCTCCATTAGAATTACCTCATATAATGTTATTAATTGATGATGATAAAAAAGAAATAATAGAAGGACTAACAGATAAAGTAAGTGAGGAAGATAAGGTATATGATACAGATCTAATGAAAAATGGTGGACATATTAAGGGATATAAGCTTAATGATGAACTTATAGAAAAAGTGTTAGAAGGAATAGGGGAATTAGCAGATAAAGAAAAGTTTGAGCAGAAATACAATGTAAAAGATAAAGGAGTCCTATTATTCTCTGTAGGAGATGGAAACCACTCATTAGCAACAGCAAAAACATGCTATGAAAATTTAAAGAAAACATTGACAAAGGAAGAATACGAGAACCATCCAGCAAGATATGCATTAGTAGAGGTTGTTAACTTACATAGTGATGCACTTGACTTTGAACCAATACATAGAGTAGTATTTGGAGTTAACCCAGAACACATGATGGAGGAATTAAAGAAATTCTACGAAACATCAGAAGAAGGAGAGGGACAAGTAATACAATATGTATATAAAGGTAAAAAAGGAAAAATAGTTATAAAAAATCCTAAATCTAATTTGGCAGTAGGTAGCCTACAAATGTTTATAGACGAATATTTAAAGAAAAATGGAGGAAAAGTAGACTATATACATGGAGAAGAGACAACAGAAAAATTAGGAGAACAAGAAGGAAATATAGGATTTTTATTACCAAATATGCATAAATCAGAATTATTTAAAACTGTTATACTAGATGGAGCATTACCAAGAAAAACATTTTCAATGGGACATAGCTATGATAAAAGATATTATTTAGAAGCAAGAAAAATTAAATAAATACATAAAAAAAGAAGCCATATAAATTACTATATGGTTTCTTTTCTCCTATTAATTGCTATTTCCTTTTTTTAAATCTACTATAATAGCATCTTCATTATCAAATAAGAAGCTAGAATCAGAAGTGTCTATTTTGATTGGGTCATCATCATTATAATCATCGTCTAAACGTTTTTTAATAGCTTTACGAGCTTTTTCTTTAATTTTTGCTTCTTGAGATATTCCGCTGGTAAATTTATCAAAATTAAATTCTTTTACTTTATGAGGTTCTTTATATTTAGATTCAAGCTTTTCAACCTTACCTTTATCTACAACGCTTTGACCTTTTAGATTTTTAACTTTAAAAATAATTTGATTACTTTTTAAAGATTTTATCTTGCCTGTTTTAAAGTTAGGTATCCAGTTAAAGCCAATGTCTGATGCTTTAGAATCATATCCATAATCCTTTTTTGATTGATCCATTTGATAGCTTTTTTTCCATTGCCATTCTCTTTTTGTTTGTAATTCTTGTTCCCACCATGGAAGGTCTTCTGGTAAAGCATTTCCAAAAATTATTTTATTAACACAGTTAGCTAGTATTGTATCTCTAAAGTGTTTGCCAGGACCATTTGAGGAATTCCCTTCACCTTCTAATTGAGATAAATTTTGGGAATCTAATACCGTTGCAACTTTATATTTTCTATAAACTGTGAATATTGGCTCTGTTGCTTTACATATAAAGTCTGGGAAGGTATCTATATACAAGAAATGTGGAATTCTAGTAGTGTCATTTCCTGGACGTGATAAAATAGACTGTTGCATTAATAATATAAAGAATAAACCGAAAGCCTTATGTGCATTAGGTCCTAAATCTCCTCTTCTTGTGCATAATAAAGTAATTTCTCCTTTTTCTAATGCTTTGTCAAAATCCAAATTGTTTGTTCTATTACACAATATATTTTTAACACCTGGATATCTTAACAAATTGTCTAACTCTGCAGAAGCAGTAAATACAGAAGTTTTTGTATTATTTAAGTCTGTACTATTTGCATAAAAATTGTTTTCCATGTATCCAATTAATATTTTATATTTATCTGCAAGTTCTGGTATTTGTTTCATTTGCTCTGTCATTTCTTCAACTAGACTAAAATTGTTTAACATATTTAGTAAATCTTCTAAATTGGGTAATGAACCTTCATGCAATCTTGGATACATCTCTTTTAATAAAATAGAAAGATTTTCTAATATTTGTATTGCTGCATTTTCTCTAAATGCTAAACTTAAATCAGGTCTGTTCGTTGCAAATAATCCTTTTAATACAGAGGAAATTGCAATACCAGTTTTTATAGGGTCTTTATATATAAATGGATTTAATCCAACAGAATCAGAGTTATTAGGATCAATAATATTTACTGGTAAACTAAAGTTTTTTGCAACTCCTGCCATAGTTTCTATTGTATCTGGGTCAGGAGCCATATACGTTAATCCTAAATCTTTATAAACAAATCGACTTCCAGAAGAAGAAATTGTCATTTTTTTCATATATGCTTTGTAAATATCAAGTTTGTCAGGATTTGGCGTTAACAAAGATAATGAGAAGTTTTTATTTAAATAATCATTTGAGTATGGATATGTTAATGTAGCAATACCTGTTTTTAATGCAGTAAATCCCATTTCTTTCGCAACTTCTCTAAAGAAATATTTCTTTTCAAAATCTCTTGCTATCATTGGTTCATAAATTGTAGCTGTTTTTCCAGAACCGGAAACACCAACAACAAGTAAAGATTCAAAACGTTTAGCTTCAGGTATTTTTACATCTTCACCACTTTCCGTGTTCATACAAACTTTTACTTCACATGTAAAGTTTCCAACACCTTCTGGTTTTGCAGATAAATCAATACCGCCATAATCAAATATAGAATCTCTAATGTCTTTAACATCATTAATAGAGAATATAAGCCATTTAATAACTTTATAAAATGTTACAAGAGGTATATATATTCCTAATGCAGTGAATGCAGGCTTAAATAAATATGAAAAATCTGTTACAAGCTCAATAAAATTAGGCAAAGACAATAAGCCTAGCCATATAATTGCATTTAACCATTGAACTAATGCGGAAATACATACTATATAAAAGCTAACTATAAATGTATGAAATATTCTTAACTTATTAATATCTGCTCTAGCGAATTTAGAACCAGAAGAAAAGAAAAATGCAAAAGATACACAAGCTATGGCGAGTGTATATTTTACAGGTCCCCAATATGAATAAGAAACTCCCGTAAAAATAATAAACAGCATTTCTACTACTCTGTCTACTAATATGTAAAAAGATATTATTGTTAAAATATAAGTCATAAATGTGTTTCTATCTGTCTTTAGTAGTTTTAAAAACTTATCAAATAATTTCACTTATTCCACCACTTTCATTAAATCTAACCTTACATATATATTATCCTACAAAATCAGCAAAAAAACAAGACTTTTGACAAAAAAATCCTCTCAAAATTTTACTAGTCAGATTTGAAATTAAAAATTCATAAAAGAAAAAAAACAGAATATATTTGTGCAAGAGGTAATTGATGAAAAATAAAAAGAAATTAAAAAAAGAAAGCTTTATGGGTGGAGTATTAGTTCTAATGATTTCACATATTCTAATTAAAACATTAGGACTAATATACAGAGTATATTTAACGAATAAACAGGGATTTGGAGACACTGGAAATGCAATATATTCAAGTGGATTTCAAATATATGCTTTATTGCTTACATTCTCGTCTGTTGGAATACCAAATGCCATAGCAAAATTAGTGTCAGAAAAATTGGCAATAGGAGATAATAAAGGAGCACATAAAATATTTAAAATTGCGTTTGTAACATTTGCGCTAATCGGGTTTACATGTTCATTAATACTTTTTTTAGGAGCAGAAATTATAGCAGAAAAATGGCTACAAATTCCAGAAGCAGAATATTCCTTAGTAGCACTATCTCCATCAATATTTTTTGTTACATTAATTAGTGTAATTAGAGGGTACTTTAATGGCAGAAATAATGTAAAAGTAACAGCAAATTCTCAAACAATAGAACAATTATTTAAAATGGTGTTTACCATTATTGTTGTAGAATTATTAGCAATGACCTCAGGAATAAATACAACAATAATGGCTGCAGGAGCAAATTTAGCTACAACCTTAGCAACTTCTGTGGGATTTTGGTATTTATATATTTATTATAAAACAATAAGAAAAGAAATAGCCAAAGAACTAATCAAAACAAAAAAATATAAATACACTAGAATTTTAAGCACAATTAAAGAAGTATTAACAGTATCTATACCAATGTCACTAACCTCTATACTGGGGTCATTAAATAAAAGCATAGACTCAATAACAGTAGTTAGAGGATTAAAAAACTTTTTAAGTGAAAATGAAGCAAAAATCCAATATGGAATATTAAGTGGTAAGGTAGATACTCTTGTAATGTTACCAATGTCATTTAATGTGGCACTTACAACAAGTTTGATACCAACAATAGCATATTCTAAAGCCATGGGAGATTCAGAAACAATAAAAAAAAGAGTATCATTTTCAATTTTACTAACAATATTAATGGGACTGCCATGTATGGCGGGACTGATATTCTTTGGAGAACCAATTTTAAAATTACTTTTTCCAAATCAAAGCAATGGTGCGATTGTATTACAAATAAGTGCAGTTTCAATTATATTTATAGTTTTAGAACAAACAATTAGTGGAGTTTTGCAAGGATTAGGTAAAGTAATAGTACCAGCAATAGCTTTAACAGTTGGAGTAGTTATAAAACTAATATTAAATTTAATACTTATAAAAATAGATCCAAACGTATTTATATTAGGTGGAATTAATGGAGCCACTGTTTCAACAGTAATTTGTCATATGGTTGCAGTAATAATAGATTATGCAGTATTAAGAAAAACAATAAAATTAAAATTAGAATTATCAACTTTTGTGATTAAGCCATTAATGGCAACAACAATTATGATAATTGGTGCAATATACACATATAATAAATGTTTAAGTATATTTAGCGACAAATTAAGCATAATATTAGCAATTGGCTTTGCAGTATTAATATACGGAATTTTTATTATTGTTTTTAAAATATTAGACAAGGATAATATAAAAATGATTCCATTTGGTAAAAAGATACTTGAAATTCTAAACCTTGAAAAGCAGTAAAATGAGGAGTTTCGAAAAGAAAAAACTGGTAAAGCTAGTGAAATGTAGACTTTCGGAAAATTTGGCATAAAAAAAGAAGGATTTTAAGGAACTTTGGCGAATAATGTTAATAGTAGATTGCATTGTCTACATATTTGAAATCTTATAGGAGGTAATAAAAATGAACAAAACAGAATTGATTGCAGCTATTGCAGCTAAAACAGGAGAAACAAAAAAAGATGCTGAAGCAACATTAAATGCATTTGTAAATGTTGTATCAGAGACATTAGCAAAAGGAGATAAAGTTCAATTAGTTGGATTTGGATCTTTCGAAGTAAGAAAAAGAGCTGCTAGAAAGGGAAGAAACCCACAAACTAAAGAAGAAATAAAAATACCTGCATCTAAAGCACCTGTATTCAAAGCCGGAAAAGCTTTAAAAGACTTAGTAAATAAAAAATAAGATTTGAAATTTATATAAATTATATGAATTCATATAAAAGATATGGCAAAAGCTGTATCTTTTTTAAATTTGACAATGCAAAGAAAAAAGTGTATAATAGGTAACAGTTGTTACCAAAAATGGTAAAGAAGAGATTTATATATATAAAATTAAAGTATAATCGGAATATTAAATATTTAAAGTGGTAAAATATGTTTGGTTTGTGCGGAAAATAATATAAACATATTTGATTTCTATTGTAAAATTAAATATAAATATTTTGTAATTATAATAGTTTAGAAAAGGATAAACTATTTTTTAGTATATAAATTTGATAAAAAATAAGGAGGAGATATAAAAACATGACAATTGAAACAGAACAAAAGGATAAAGAGCAAAAAAGAAAACCACAAAGAAGAAGCTATAAAAGAAGGGAGGAAAACAAAACAGAAAATAAAAAGGCAAGAAGTAATAATAAAAAAGAAAGCATAAAGTTTGAATTTAAAAAAGAAAATTTAAAAATAATTCCACTTGGTGGGTTAGAAGAAATAGGAAAAAACATTACTGTTTTTGAATATGGAAATGAGATTGTACTAGTAGACTGTGGACTAGAGTTCCCAGAAGACAATATGCTTGGCGTTGATTTAGTAATACCTGATGTAACATATTTAGAAAGAAATAAAGAAAAAATAAAAGGTTTAGTAATAACACATGGACACGAGGATCATATTGGAGCTATACCATATATATTGCAACAAATTAATATACCAATTTATGCAACAAAATTGACAATAGGCTTAATAGAAAATAAATTGGAAGAACATAAATTATTAAGAAGTACAAAGCTAACAGTTGTAAATCAAGGCGAAACAGTAGACTTTGGCAATATTAAAGTGGAATTTATAAGAAGTTCACACAGTATTCCAGATGCTGTAATGCTTGCAATTCATACACCTGTTGGAACAGTAATACACACTGGAGACTTTAAAGTAGACTATACACCGATAGATGAAAAGGTTATGGATTTTGGAAGACTCGCAGAATTAGGAAATAATGGCGTTTTGGCATTGCTTTCGGATAGCACAAACTCTGAGAGAAAAGGATATACAATGTCAGAAAGTTCAGTAGGAGAAGTATTTGATAAGCTATTCTTAAACACAAAAAAGAGAATAGTTGTAGCAACATTTGCTTCAAATGTCCACAGAGTTCAACAAATTGTTAATTCGGCTGTCAAATACAATAGAAAAGTTGCAATTTGTGGCAGAAGTATGATTAATATGATAGAAACAGCAAAAGAATTGGGATATATAAACGTACCAGAAAATACATTTATAGATATAGATATGATAAAAAATTATACAGATGAACAATTGGTAATAATTACAACGGGGAGTCAAGGCGAAACAATGTCTGCGCTAACAAGAATGGCATCTGGAGAGCACAAAAAAGTCTCAATTACACCAAATGATTTAGTAATAATTTCTGCAACTCCAATACCAGGAAATGAAAAATTTGTATCAAGAGTAATAGATGACTTAATGCAAATTGGCGCAGAAGTAATTTACAGCTCATTAGAGGACATACATGTTTCAGGACATGCTTGCCAAGAAGAACAAAAATTGATAATTTCATTGGTAAGGCCAAAATTCTTTTTACCAGTACACGGAGAATATAGACAATTAAGAGCACACGCGGAAACAGCAAGAAAAGTTGGAGTAGATCCTAGAAATATATTTATGCTAGAAAATGGAAGGGTTTTAGAACTTAACGAAAAAGAAGCAAAATTGACAAATTCAGTACCATCAGGAAAAATATTGGTAGATGGCTTAGGCGTTGGAGACGTTGGAAATATTGTATTAAGAGACAGACAACATTTATCACAAGACGGATTAATAGTAATAGTAATGACAATGGATTCTTCGACAGGGGAAATAGTATCTGGGCCAGATGTAGTGTCAAGAGGATTTGTTTATGTAAGAGAGTCAGAAAACTTAATGGAAGATGTAAAAAGAGTAATAAGAGAAGAAGTAAAAAAATGCGAAGAAAAACGTATTAGAGATTGGTCAACAATAAAATCAGCATTAAAGGATAACTTAAGAGATTATATTTTCCAAAAAACAAAAAGAAATCCTATGATATTGCCAGTAATTATGGAGATATAACAATATAAAATTAGAGTGTCAAGGAAGTACATAGTTACTTCCTTGCAATAAAAGGAGAGTAAAATGGATTATAAAGATTTAGCAAATTTGATTTTTCCAAATGCAAAAGATATAAAATATTATGAGGAAAAATATCCAGAAAGAAATTTACCAGAAGGAGCAATAGTTACAAGATTTGCACCAAGCCCTACGGGGTATGTACATATTGGCGGATTATATCAATCTCAAATTGCATGGAAAATGGCAGAACAAACAAAAGGAGTAGTATTTTTAAGAATTGAAGATACAGACCAAAAAAGAGAGGTTCAAGATGCGACAATAGGAATTGTAAATTCTTTAAAAGATTTTAAAATTGACTTTGATGAAGGAATGCTAAATGAACAAGAAGAAAAAGGCGCATATGGGCCATATAAACAAAGTTTAAGGAAAGAAATATATCAAGCATATGCAAAATATTTTATTGAAAATAATTTGGCATATCCTTGTTTTGCAACAGAAAAAGAATTGGAAGAGATGAGGGAAAAACAAGAAACAGCAAAAATAAGACCTGGGTATTATGGTGTATGGGCAAAGTACAGAAATTTGCCAATAGAAGAGGCAGCACAAAAAATAAAAGCTGGAGAACCATATATAATTCGTTTTAAATCAAGAGGGAATGAAGAAAAAAAGATAAGACATCAAGATTTAATAAAGGGAAAAGTTGACTTCCCAGAAAACGATCAAGACATAGTAATTATAAAAGCTGATGGATTACCAACATACCATTTTGCTCATTTAGTAGATGACCACTTAATGAGAACAACAGTAGTTATAAGAGGAGATGAATGGCTATCTTCTGTATCATTACATTTGCAATTATTTCAAGCAGCAGGATTTAAAGCTCCAAGATATGCCCATATTGCACCACTTATGAAAATGGATGAGGGTGGCAAAAGGAAAATAAGTAAAAGAAAAGATCCGGAGGCGGCAGTAAGTTATTACCATGAGCAAGGAATTCCACCAGAAGCAGTTTGCGAATACTTGTTAAATATAGCAAATTCAAATTTTGAAAGTTGGAGAAAAGCTAATCCTTTAGTCGATTTAAAAGAATTTGAGTTGCAATTTAACAAAATGGGTGTAAGTGGAGCACTTTTTGATATGGTTAAGTTACTGGATATATCTAAAACAATAATATCAAGATTTGATGCAGAAAAAGTATATAATGAAACATTAAGTTGGGCTACAAAATATGATAGTGAATTATTAAAACTTCTTGAAAATAAGGAATATGCATTAAAAATAATAGGAATAGAAAGAGGAAATGCAAAACCAAGAAAAGACATCTCTAAATGGTCAGATATAAAAAATTCTATTATATATATGTATGATGAAGAATTTTTAAAGGATGAAGGAAAATATGAGTTTGCAAAAATTGACAATAAAGAAGAAATAAATAAAATCTTAAAACTGTACATAGAAAAATATTTTAACTTTAATGATGACAAACAAACGTGGTTTGATAAAGTCAAAGATTTAGCAGAAGAAATGGGATATGCAAGAGAAGTTAAAGAATATAAGCAGAATCCAGAAAACTGGAAAGGTCATGTGGGAGACATAAGCACAGTATTAAGAGTTGCTTTAACTAAAAGGCAACAGACACCAGACTTGTATGAAATAATGCAAGTTCTTGGCAAATCAAGCATAGAAAAAAGAATAGCATTATTTGTAAAATAAAAAGGGATGAAATAAAATGGATTACAATATAGGCGATATAGTAAAAACAAAAAAGCAACACCCATGTGGAAGCAAAGAATGGGAAGTAACAAGAGTAGGAGTAGACTTTAAATTAAAATGCATAGGCTGTGGACATGTAGTTATGTTGCCAAGAGAAAAAGCACTAAAAGCCATAACAAAAAAGATAGAAAAAGGCTTGTAAACCTTGCAATGACTCAAATTTAATAAAATACTTGAAATATGTAAAAAAATATGTTATTATTAATAATGATAGGAAAAAAAGGAGGAAATTGGTATATGTTAAAAAAGCTATTAATAATATTTTTAATTTTAATATTAACTGTACCAACAATTTCTATAGGAGTTTCAGGAGATCTAAATGACTATGAACCTAAATTAAATGAAGAAGATGTTAGTGGATTTAATCCTGCTATAAAATTAGGTGGAAAAATATTAAACATAATAAGAATAATAGGAGCTATAGGGGCTGTAATTGGAATCGCAATATTGGGAATAAAAACGATGATAGGAAGTTTAGCGGAAAAGGCAGAGTATAAAGAAAAAATATTACCATTTATAATAGGATGCCTTATAATTGTAAGTTCTACATTCATAGTTGGACAAGTATATAAAGCTTTAAATGCTCGAAAAATAACTAATCATCCACCACCACCAACAGCTTTACCAATACCAATAGAAGATTAGTATTGTATTAAAAGGAGAAGTATCATGAGGAGTGTATTAGTAAAAATAGCAATATTAACATTTATAATATTAATAATTTCAACACTACATTATAAATCATTTTGCATTAATGGAATATTTAAATCTGCTCAGGATTTTTTAAAAAAAGGAGATGAGCCAGAACAAACTATTGATGTAGATGCGTTAAATGATACATCAAAAAAAGTATTTAATGTGTTTTTGGTTGCAGGAATAATAATTGCGGTGCTTGTAGGAGCAGTGCTGGGAATAAAAATAATGGTAGCGTCAGTGGAAGAACAAGCAAAAATAAAAGAATTGATGGTTCCATATATTGTAGGATGTATTGTAATATTCTCTGCATTTACAATATGGAAAATTGTAGTTACAATAGGAAATCAATCTTTGGATGAATCAGCAGATAATAGTGTGAGATTTAATCAGCCTATATATATGGCTGGCATCAAGCATAATTGCGATATGATAAAATGAAAAGGTTTTTAATATTTCTTAACAGAGTTAAGAAGTTAATATAAAAATTAAGATTAAAAAGAGGAGGGAAAATATGAAAAATAAAATGAAACTAATATCAATAGTTGCTGTTATTATGATTGTTACCTTTATGCTTATTTCAACAGTTTATGAGGTAAAAGCTTCTAATCCAGGAAGTATAATAGATGGAGTTAACCAAGCTGCTGGTACTACAGATTTGGGGACAACCGGAGATACTTTAAAAAACAAAGCAGGTACTATATTAGCATATATAAGAAATATTGCTGCTATAGCAGGCGTTATAATAATATCAATTTTAGGTGTTAAATACATAGTAGGAAGTGTAGAACAAAAAGCAGAATACAAAAAGAATTTTATGCCATTAATAGTAGGTATATTGATAGTTGTATTAGCAGCACAAATTGCAAAAATGCTTTTCTCAGTATTTGAATAAAAATAAATTAATAAACACACAGTTCATGTGAGGAATATATTACCTCAAATGAGCTGTTTTTTTATAAATATGCATTTTCACATAATATATTTTAATATAATTATTTACAAAATACTACTAAATTTGATATAATATAATTAAGTTAGATACAAAGGAGGAATTAAGAATATTATGTATGAAATACCAAGAAATGTAAGTGGCGAACGGAAGAATATTATATATTTTTACTAGGAAATCTTTTGCATATGCAGTTGCTTTTGGAGTTGTAGGTTTGGCATTCTATTATGTAATAGGTGTACTGCTAAAGTACAAAATGGCTGGAATAATAACTGCAATAGCTGTTGCAGCAATAGGATATGCAATTGCGACATTTAAAATGCCCAATATATCTAAATTTGAAATTACCAAAAAAACAGCAGGAGAAAAATTGGATGATATTATATTAAGATGGCTAAAATTTAAATCAAAAAATAACAGAATATATGTGTTATATACAGAGGAGGAAAAAAAGAATGGAGATATATAATATATTAATAATTATTGCATTTGTTTTATTTATGATAATAATATGCTTAGCATTTGCCTACTGGTATATAACATATAAGAAGAAAAATGATATAGTAAATAATAAAAAATCAACAAAAATAAAATCAGAAGCACAACAAACAAATTCATATACTAAAGTACCAATTTTCAATTTTATGCAATTTGATAAAATACAAGATAATATGATAGTACAAGATAACGGAAATAAATATTTAATGGTTCTTGCATGTGAGGGAGTGAATTATGACTTGATGTCCGAAGTAGAAAAAACAGGTGTGGAGTCAGGATTTCTTCAGTTTTTGAATACATTAAGATTTCCTATTCAGTTATATGTACAAACGAGAACAATAAATATAGAGAGCAGTATTATAGGCTATAAACAAAGACTAAATGAAACAAAAGAAAAACTAGAAAAAAAGAGAAATGAATATAATAGGATAAATAAAGAACCAGATATGTATCCGCAAAAAAATAAAGAGGAAGTTACAAGAGAAATGGCAAGGCTACAAAATTTGTATGACTATGGAGCAGATGTAATAAAAAACATAGAAAAAACAAGCCAAAATAAAAATGTCTTGAAAAAACATTATTATGTAGTAATACCTTATTATGTGGATGACATGAGCATGGAAAATTTAAATGAAGAAGAAAAACTAAATAGAGTGTTTTCTGAGTTATATATGAGAGCACAATCACTTACGAGAGCATTATTTGTGTGTAGTGTAAAGTCAAAAGTGATGACATCTACAGATTTAGCTGAATTACTATATGTTGCATATAACAGAGATGAATCAGATGTATACAAATTAGATACAATGCTTAATACAAATTATGATGTTTTATACACTACTGCCCCAGATGTTATTGATAAAAGAATAAAAGCACTAGACGAACAACTACAAAGAGACGCACTAAAACTTGCAAATGAAAAGATACAAGAAGTAAAAAGTGAAAAAGAAAAACTACTAGAAAAGAAGGAAAAAAGCTTTGACGAAATATTAATAGAAATTGCGAAAGATTTGTTAAAAAAGAATAAACTGCGTATAGGAAAAGATGTTGCAGAAAAGGCCATTGAAAAAATAGATGAAGAAAGCAAAACAAAACCAAAGAAGAAGGAGGCAAAATAAATGAAAAAAAGACAAAAAGAAGTTCAAATGCAAGAGCAATTTAAAGAACAAGAACCAGAATATAAAATTCTTAAAAAACATACTTTAAAAGAAATGATTGCTCCAGCTGGAATAGATGCATCTCATTTGGATTACTTAGAAATTATTTCAAATACTACAAGATATGCAAGAAGCTTTTATGTATCTAGCCTCCCACGTATGTGCACTTTTCCAGAATTATTTAGAGACATGTACTTATTTGGAGATATAAATACCTCTGTATACATAAATCCTATTCCTGAGGAAAGGTCTCAAAATGAACTAAATAGAGTTATAAATGAAATAGAAACAGAAAGAATTGTTGCAGAAGATAGAGGAAATATAAATAGAGAGAGTTCGCTTTCTCAAAAAAGATTTGATGCAGAAGCATTAAGAGATCAAATAGCTTCAGGATTTAACAAATTATATGAGGCATCAATTATCTCAACAATATTTGCATATAATTTGCAATCATTAGATGCATATACACAATTGCTTTCTTCTGAAATGTCAAAAAATTTAATTGGAATTAAATCGGCATGGGCAATGCAAGAGGAAGCGTTTCAATCAAATGTACCATTAATGAAAAATAGCATAAAAAGAACACATACATTTGACAGAAGATCTATGGCAACAGTATTTCCATTTACAACATCAGAAATAGGACATCTAACAGGCATACCATTAGGAGTTAATAAGCAAACTGGTGTACCAATATTATTTGATAATTTTAGTAGAGAATTAACAAATTACAATATGGTTATATTTGCAAAATCTGGTGCTGGAAAATCTGTTACTATGAAAACATTAATATCAAGGTCATGTGTATTAATGAATGTGGAAAGTTTAGCGTTAGATGCAGAAGGAGAGTATAGAGCAGTAGCGGAAGCACTTGGAGGAATAAATGTTGTATTAAGTCCTAATTCAAAAACTATAATAAACTTATTTGATATAGAAACAGAAACAGTAAAAGATGAAATTACAGGTAAAGAAAGAACAGTACTAAATGTAGAAAATAAAATAGAAGATGTAACACAAGCATTAGTAACAATGGCAAAAGGAAGTACTAGAAGCTCAGAAGTAAATGAGCTTACAAAACAAATAATAGCAGAAGCAGTAGCAGATGAATACACACGATGTGGAATTACATATGATCCAAACAGTTTGTATAAAGAGTCAACAGGACATTTACTATACAAAGAAAAAAAAGATATGCCAACAATAGGTTCTTGGTATAAAGCGCTACAGAAAAAAGCAGAACAGAACGTAGATGAAAATTACAGATTTCAATATAGCTATTTACTAAAAGTTATGAAACAATATGTAAGGGAATTAAATGGACAGATGGCATATTTTGATGGACAATCTACATTTGAACTATTAGAGGGTGTACCATTTATTAATTTAGATATATCACAATTAGAAGAAAGGTTTGCAAGGCCACTTGCACAACAAATTTTATTATCTTGGATATGGGAAAAATTTGTTAAAAAGAATAGCGAAGATAGAAAAAAAGCTACACAAAAAAGAGTAATAGTAGATGAGGCTTGGATGTTATTACCATTTCCAGAAGCAGTAGATTTTTTAAATAAGATGGCAAGACGTGCAAGAAAAAGAAATGTTTCATTAGCAATTATATCTCAAAGGTTTCAAGACTTTTATGAAAAACCAGAAGCACAAGCAGTACTTACATCATCAGATACAAAACTATTTTTAGCACAAGATAAATCAGAAATACAATACTTAAAACAAGTATTTAAATTAAGCGAAGGAGAAGCAAACTTTTTAGTAACTTGTACAATAGGAGAAGGATTATTTAAGGTAGGAGCAGATACTGCAATAATACAAATAACACCAACGAAAAAAGAATTTGAATTTGTAGAAACAAATTTAAATAAAATCGCAGAAAACAATAAAATATAAAAATAAAAGGGTGAAGAAATGAAAAAGATTACTAAAAACTTATCAATTATTTTGGTAATAGTTCTGTTGTTTAATTTTATAATACCAACATACTCAAATGCAGATTTTCGGAGGGGCGTTATTTAAACCAATATTTCAATTTGTCTGCGGAATAGGCGATATTGCAATAGAAATAATGCAAGATATTTTTCTTACACATAAAACGGACATATATGTAGGTTCGTATCAATATATTATAAGATATTCACCAGGTATCATATTTAGTGGTACAATTCCAGCTTTTGATATCAATTTTATAAATCCACAAGCTTCAGAAGATACAAAACAATATTGCTATACAAATAAAAAAATTGATAGCCATATAGAAGATAAAGGAGATGAAGCAATAATAAAATATGCAATGGACAAGTTTAAATGTCCAGAAGAACTGATGAGAGCAGCATTAGATAGAATAAAAACGAAGGATGATTCGGCAAGTACTCAGTGGGGGGAGAAAACGTTTAGCGATGCTCAAAGCTGTTTAAATTATTTGTTGAGTATGGGGGCAGATAGGTTTGAAACTGTAATTGATAATAATGGTAGATTAGGATTCGTACCAATGACAATTGAGGTTGTATCGAAGTTTTTTGAAGAATCAGCAGATAACAAGGTTACAGTTAATTTAGGATTTGTGGCAACCAATAGGTATGATATTAATGCTTTGCTACCAGAAACAATATACATTGATTTAGAGGATGGAACACAAGAATCTTTTGAAGGAGCATTTTATGTAGAATTAAACTATGTAAAGGATTTGGCAAATGGCAAAACATCTGTTGCAAAACAATTGCAACCAACCATTGCCAAATGGTATAAAACAACAAGATTGATTGCTATAGTAGGTTTGCTTTCTGTATTAGTATATGTTGGAATAAGAATAATATTAAGTAGTACAGGACAAGATAAAGCTAAATACAAAAAAATGTTTATGGATTGGTTAACAGCGTTGTGTCTATTGTTTATTTTGCATTATATAATGGCATTTATACTAGAAATATCATCTATGCTAACAAAAATATTTTTAAATAATGTAATGGACAACCAAAATAAAGATATTTTAATGTCAAGTTTGCGCAGTTCTATAGAATTGGATCAAACATTTAGAGGTACTGCAAGCCTAACCATAATGTATATTGCATTGGTTATATTAACAGCGACATTTACATTACAATACCTAAAAAGGGTAATATATATGGCATTTTTAACAATGATTGCACCATTAATAGCATTAACATATCCATTAGATAAAATAAAAGATGGCCAAGCACAAGCATTTGGTATGTGGCTTAGAGAATATATATTTAATTCACTTCTACAGGTAGTTCACTTATTTGTATATTGTTTACTAGTTGGTTCATCTATGGATTTTATTTTAGTGAACCCAATATATGGAATAGTAGCGATAACATTTATAGTACCTGCAGAGAAATTCATAAGAAAAATGTTTGGATTTGACAAAGCGGAAACAGTAGGAACATTAGGTGCAGCAGCAGGTGGAGCAGCAGTAATGAGTATGGTTAATAAAATGAAACAAGGTGGAGGACATAAAGGACAACAAGGGCAACAAGGGCAACAAGAATCGAAAGAACAAGGAAAAACAAGAACAGCAACACGTAAACCTAATTGGGGCACTGCTGGACATGGAGGCTCAGCAGGCGGTTCAGCAGGAGGTTCAGCAGGAGGCTCAGCAGGAGGTTCAGCAGGAGGCTCAGCAGGAGGTTCAGCAGGAGGTTCAGCAGGAGGCTCAGCAGGAGGTTCAGCAGGAGGTTCAGCAGGCGGTTCAGCAGGAGGCTCAGCAGGCGGTTCAGCAGGAGGCTCAGCAGGCGGTTCAGCAGGAGGTTCAGCAGGAGGCTCAACAGGAGGTGCAAAACCAACATTAGCAAGACCAGGGGTTAAAGGAGGATTAAGAGCAGTAGGAAGAAGATTTACTAGAAAAGGTGGACCATTAAGAAGACTTGGAATAACAGCATTAAAATCTTTAGGAGGGCTTGCAGGAGCAACTATAGGAGTTGCAGCAGGCGTAGCATCAGGAGATTGGAGTAAAGTCGCACAGTATGGTGTTGCAGGTGCTGCTGCTGGATATGCAGGTGCTGGTAAACTAGGAAACACTGGTTTAGGAGTAGTAAATAAAGTAAAAAGCTATGCAGATACATATAGACAAGGTTATAATGGAAATAGTAAAGAAGAAAAAAATAGGAAATTTGACGAGAAATTTATGAAGAGTGAAGAGTGTAAACAGCTTGTTGAACAGTATACAACAGGTGATAATAAAAAGGACAGACAAAAGAGTAAAGCAGAAGTACAAGCAAAAATTGGAGAAATGTTACAATATGGTATAACAAAACCAGAACAAATGGATAAAGCATTAGCAAAAGGATATACTGCAAATGAAACAGCGCAATATTTAGAATTAGCAAGTAAGTGTCCACCCAATATGGCACATAATAGAAATGCGTTTAAAAAGTATATACAAGACCATCCAGATCAAAATTTACAAGCATTGGCAGGAGATGGAGATAAAGACAAATTAGATGAGTTGTATAGAAGAATGCACGAATTTATGTAGAAAGGTGTAATGGTATGTTAAGTAATATAATTGGAAAATATAATAGAAATAGAAGAGAAATATGGACAGCAATAATTATTATTGGTTTTATTATAGGTTTAAGATTGGCCTTAACATCCTACACAAGAAACAAAAAAATAGGTAGTAGTGATAATACTACTACCTATTTTACAGATAATAGCCAAAATGATTATCCATTCTTAAATGATAAAATATATGAAAACAAAAATGCTTCTAAAAATTCACAAGAAATATCTAACACAATAAAAACATTTATAGAATACTGCAATAATAGGCAAGTAGAAGAAGCATATGATATGCTATCTGAGGATACAAAGTACAATTTGTATAAGAGTAAAACAGAATTTGTAAAAAACTATTATATTACATTTTTTAAAACAAAAAAAATATATAATATGCAGGCTTGGATAACAAGTGGAGGGTACTATACATATAAAGTAGAGTTTGATGAAGATTTATTATCAACAGGAGGTGCAGATAGTAATAAAATAGAAGAATATTATACTGTTGTAAAAGAAAACGAAAAATATAAAATAAATATTAATAGATATATAAGCAACATAGAAATTAATAAAATAACGGAAAAAAACAATGTGAAAATTACGGTATTAAGTAAAAATATTTATTTAGATAATATAGAATATAAAATAAAGGTAGAAAATTTATCTAATAATACAATAGTATTAGACACTAAAAATACAAAAAGAACTACGGCATTGATGGATTCTAATAATTTTGCATATCCAGCCTATATGTATAAATTATTAGAAAACGATTTAACAGTGTATTCTGGAGAAACCAAGGAAATAAACATTCAATTTAATCAACAATATAATGCAAAATATTATAATACAAAAATAGTATTTAATAATTTTAACCTAGATAATAATTCAAATAAAAAAACAATTTTTGAAGTTGATGTATAGAAAAGTGGTGATAATTAAATGGAAGAAGAAGAGAAAAATGATTCAATAAATATGAAAGACGCCGCTAAAAAGGCAAAACAAACAGCTGACAAAGCTAAGAAAACTGCAGGAACTATTAAAAAAATAGTTCAAGTGCTTATAAAACATCCATGGTTAATGTGGGTGGCAGTAGGCATAATTGCTTTAATTATATTATTAGCATCTTTTGCGTGGCTTTTAGACCTATTGGATAATAGAAATACTAATAGTGCTGTTGCATCAGCAACAGGCGCTATAAGTTCTTCAACATCAAATGAACAAGATGAGGAAATTATACCATGTATACAAACAGTAATTAAGGAAATAGATGGTGAATATAAGTATACTTTTATATTTGACATAACAGATGAGGAAAAAGAAAACGTTAAGGCTATTTTAAATCAAAACAGCATTGAATTAACAGAAGAAAACATAAATTTTGTAACAGCATTGGTAAGGTCGGGTTATAAAATAGAAGACAACTTAAATAAAGATACACTAGAATCTCTACTATTGTTTTATAAAGCCCAAATTGCATCAGAATCTTTAGATTTAAGAAGTAGTGATAAAATTCTAGTAGATGGAGAATATACTGCTTGTCCAATTTCTTTAGAACAAGAGGGAGTGCAAGGAACTGTAAGATTAGAAAGAATAAACATAGATGAAAATTCTAAAACACAAAGAGTGCTTATGTCATATATACCTAAAGAAAGCTTTGAACAATTATTGCAAGGAAATAGTCAAGATATAAAAAAATATTTTACAGTAAATAGTGCACAAAATTGTTTAATATCTGGTTGGAGGCAAACAAAAGTAACATATGAATATCCAGAGGACTATCCATTAGAAAAAGAGCAAAATGTAGATACTACAACAGTTAGTTGTTTAAATGGAAATAGTGGAGTTCCATATAAAAATTATATAAATAAATATACAATGCCAAGTGAATTATTAACAAGTTTGCGAATTTATTTGGATGATATGGAATTTTGCAAGAACTTAGTAAAATGTGTGGAAAACAGCAATATAGTAATAAGTTTACACGAAACAAGTGTAATACAAACAAGTGAATACACAGAAGAACACAAGATAAGAGATGTGAAATATTATGACTACTTCTACACAGAAGAAGGCACTGCAACAAAGATTCAGTTTGTTAAAAATTTTACTAGTCTAGAACAATTAAAAGAATATATAAAAAACGAGGGAATACGGATTTCCAGGTGATATGGAAATAGCATTAGGAAACAATGAATGGACATACAACAATAATAAATACACTCTAAATGTTAGAAGAGCTACTGGAACAATGTATATAGCTATACTTTGGAAAGCTGAAAAAACATCTGACCTAGGCAGTGCGACACCAATAATACTACAAAGTGATAAGACATATACTGCTCTAGAACAGCCAGGCACATATAATGTGAAAACAACCAGAGTAAATATAAATAATACAAATAGACTAGATATAACTAGAATAAATACATGGTATTTGGATTATTATAAAATTTTGGAGGCAGTAGGAGATAAAACAACAGAAGATACTGGAACACAAAATTGTGGAGAAACTCAAGAAACAGCAATAGACACGGAGGCTGTATATACAAATTATCCTAAAACAGAATTAACACAAGAGCAAATAAATAATGATACATATATAAAACAGTACAAAAACAAAGCTGGAAATGAAGAAATAGTATGGAACAACGAAAAGTGTAATTTATATATAAATAGAATTGTTGATAAAATACCAAAAACATATAGAAATATAACAGAAAAAAGAGAGGAAAGAGCACCACGTATATCAACATCAATGAAAATAAAGGAAGAAGGAAATGGATTCTTATATTATTACGATCAGTCTAAAAATGCAAAAGATAATATGAATAGTATTAGCCAATGGTTATTTGATGCAATGGCAGAATTCGAAAAGACAGAACCATTAATAGATGTTATTAAATATCTTTTATACATATATGACGGCAGCAATTATGGAGTAACAGAATTAAATATAAATGTGGAAGACATAGGCGATTTTAATCTTAGTGAATATTCTAATGTTAGCTTAGAAAAATACTTAAGACAGTTTTCACATGGGACTACAGAATCTAATGCACCAAAATCTGATGACGAAAAATATTATTTAATGTATGGAGATTTAAAAAACTCTGCAGGATATCCTACAATAGGTAATTCAGATATACAATGGGCATCACATTATCAAAGATTTAATAAATCGGGATTTGTATTAGAAAACAATGTAGAAAAAGAAGTTCCAAATGTTGCAGAATATGTAAGACAAAAATTAGGTGGAAGTAATGCATACAAAGGCACTGATGCAGAAATAAGAGCAAAACAAATATATATAAATATTGAATTAGTTGATTCAGTGGGAGAAGAAATAAGAAATGAGACAATAGGATATGTGGAAAATGAAGTAGGGGATATTAGTCTATCAAAACAACAGGAATATGCATTAATAGAAATAGCATATGCTCGTGGGGTAGGACGATTAAAAGGATTTAGAGAAACATATGAAGCAGCAGCAAAAAAATATGAGATAGACTCAGAAGAATTTAATATGTACATATGGGATAACTGGTGGTATAACAATGGTGTAGAAAGTGCTCTTGGCAAAATAAAAGGACAAGATGCTTCATTTGAAACATATGTAAAAGGAACATTTGATTTTTCTAAACCATATGAACCATCTTGGATGGGCGCACAAGGTACAAACATATTTGATAGAAAATATATGCTATTTTATACTAAAGCTCAGTTAGCAGAATTAAAAAATCCTAGTGTGAAGACAGCAAGAGAAAGTGGTGATACTACAGAAATTTTTACATATGTACAAGGAATAAGTGGATTTCTAGATGTTGCAGAAGAAATTTGGCGAACTATATACGAAAATTTTGGAACATATGGAGGTTTAGGTGCAATACCACCACAAATAAGTAGTAACAAATATGAGAATCAAGTAGATTGTAGCGGATATGTATCTTGGGTACTTTACGAATATGGGTATACAGATATAACATCACAAATAAATTCAGAAGGTTTTTATAGTACAGATTGGACAGAAAAATATGGATGGGAAGAAATACCATTTAACCAAGGTGCAGACATAACGGATTTAATACAGCCAGGAGATATTGTGGTAAGAAGAGGAGATACAGCAGGGCATGTTGCTATAGTAGTTGAACCATTAGAAGATGGAGCCGAATCATATGATTGTGGAAATGCGGGAAATTGGACAAATAGTGGAGGATATCCGGTTGAAAAAAGTTATTTCTATACAGGAGAGAATTTACCGGATTACCCGCAATTATCTGCTCACGGAAAAATTATAAGGGTTACAGCACCATAAAAGGAGGTTAGTATGCTATTTCAAAATAAATTAAGAAAAATAATGATTATATTATTAGTAATTTTTACAACATTAGTAGTTGGAATTTGTTTAATAAAAAATAAAAAAAAGGAAGGAAGAGTAGCAGAAGTGCCAACTCCTGATGAAAGTGTGGGAGAGGAAATACAAAAAGAAAAACAAAGAATGTTAGTGAAGGACATTAATGAATACAATAGAATAAAAAAACATTTAAAAACTTATTTAATATATAAAAAAGCACAAAATGAAAAAGCAATACAAGAAATAACTGATAATAGAGATACTTGGGCAAATAAAACGCCAAGTGAATATTCAGATATAGTCTTACAGGAGATATATAGAAAAAATAATAACAATATAGACATAAATTTTATAAAATTCAAATTTTGTAAACATATAACAGACTTTTATGGGGTAATTATAGTTGATAATGCAAATAGAACTTTTGAAGTTTTAGAAAGTACAATACAAGAATATGAAGATGCTAAATTGGGAAAAGTAAATGAAATATATTTAAATCTTACAACAATAGATAAAAAGACATATAATGTAATTAAAAATGTTCCAAATAGAATTACAGAACAAGAAAAAGTAAAACTATATTTTGATGATTATATAACAAAGGCTATATACTATTCTGAGGAAGCATATAACAATATAAATGAAGAATATAAAAGCAAAAAGTATGATACAATAGAAAAATATAAAACATATTTAAATGAAAATAGGCAAACATTATTAAATTCTGAACAAAAAGGAATAAAATCATATGCAGTAAAGAAATATGCAGACTATGAACAATATGTGTGTGTAGATAATTATGATAACTATTATATATTTAACGTCCAAGGGGCTATGAGTTATAACATAATATTAGATACATATACAGTGGATTTACCACAGTTTGTTGAAAAATATAATAAAGCTAGTGACAAGGAAAAAGCCATTTTAAACATAAAAAAAATATTTCAGGCTATTAATCTAAAGGACTATAATTATGTTTATAATAAATTGGATACCGACTTTAAAAACAGGTATTTTAAACAAGAAAGTGAATTTGAAAAGTTTGCGGATAGTAATTTCTTTTCAAAAAATGAAATTACTATCAAAGAATACGAACAAATACAAAATACGCATGTATTTACAGTAAGTGTAAAAAATGCAGAAGACAAAAATGCAAATACGAAGGACAAAAAAATAATAATGCAGTTAAAGGAAGGAACAGAATATGTAATGTCTTTTAGCGTAAACTAAAATGATAGTGTAAAGTAATATATGAAAAATGTAGTGGCTATTTTAATCGCCTGTACTTCGAAGAAATTACTAAAAAAGAACATGAAGGGAGTAAAAAAATGGATGGTAATAAAAATTTACAAGAAATATTGTTCAAAATGGAAGAAATTAAAGCTATAGTCATAAAACAAATTGAAAGTAATCAAAAAATTAAAGATATTAAGCATTGTGATGATTTACAACTTGGACAAATAGGGATAGAAGGAGCATATACGGCTGAAATAGAGAGCGAAGAAATAAGTAAAGAAACAGGAGAAAAATTAAGAAAAGTTATATATAAAGTATATGGTGAAGATCATACACAGATAGCCAACATAGATGAAAAAGGAAATGTAGAATTTACAGACGAATATTTAAATAAATTAAAAGAAATAAATGAACGACAGCTAAATTCAATACAAACTAGAGGTGTGCAATTAGAAGAAAAAAAGCCTGAAGGGAAAAATGAAATAAGCTATAAGGAAGAAAAAAGAAAAGAAGATGAAAATAGACAAATAGAGGAGATTGCTAAACAAAAAAATATACCTAAAAACAATGTTTTAAAAGTAAGAACAGATAGTAACTTATACAAAAATCACCCTGAACTTAAAGAAGAACCTAATTTATATTTTTACCGTGATGAGGATGGCAAAATAAAGGCAGAATACATAGATGAAAAAGGAATAATACATCCATCTAAATATTTTGAAGAATCTACTACAGCATTAAGTGAGCAAACTGTGGATTTGGGACAAGATGGGAATCCAGTAAAAAAGAAAGTACCATATCAAACAATGAAAACCAACTTAAATGGAAATGATGAAGATATAAAGGCTGTAAGAATTAACATAGAGATAGTACAAGGTTATTTAATAGTAAAAGAGAGCAGATTAGGAAAAAATGGAAAATGGGAATCTCATGAAATAGAAGTTATGGGAAGAGACTATAATTCTAAGGAAATGAATGATGTAACATCAACAAGACTTGGTGGAGAGGCCGACCCTTCAAGAGTTACAAATATGTTTGAAAAAGTTGAACAAACTAGTTTGGCTGATGATGGTATTCAAATGGAAGAAATGCAAGGATATAGAGAAAACCTAATAAATAAATTTGTAAATGAGGGTTATAATAGAGAAGAAGCAACTAGAATATATGAATATATGGTTAATGAAGATAGAAAACTTACAGAAGAACAGGCAAAAGAAAAGGTAAATGAAGAAATAAAAAATAATACTGACTATGGCGAAAACGAAGGAGGTAGGACACCAGGGGAAGATGCATATGATAGACTAACTATGCGAGGAAAACCATATTAAAAGAATAAAAAATCACCTTATAAAATATAATTTAAAAGGTGATTTTTTTATGAAGATAAAAATACTAAAAAAGATAAGTATAATTATATTACTTATAATATGTTTATTTTTAAGTATATCAAAAGCAAATACAGAGGATAAAGAAAATATTAATATAAATGAAATATTACAAGCAGTAAATGCTGAAGTTGATGTACCCAAAATAAGTTCTAAAATTGCATTAATATATGATAGAGCATCTGGGGAAGTGATTTATGAAAAAAATGGTTATAGAAAAGCAAAGATGGCAAGTACTACAAAGATAATGACAAGTTTGATTGTTTTAGAAAAGGGTAATTTAAGTGATACTGTTACAGTAAGTAAAAAAGCAGCAGGAACCGGCGGGTCAAGATTAGGCTTGAAAACCAATGACAAAATAACAGTAAATGATTTATTAATGGGACTAATGTTAGAGTCCGGAAATGATGCGGCAATAGCTTTAGCAGAACATATTGGTGGTGGTGTAGAGAAGTTCGCAGACTTAATGAATGCCAAAGCAAAAGAATTGGGATTAAAAAACACGCATTTTGTAGTACCACATGGATTAGATAATGAAGAACACTACACTACTGCACTTGAGCTTGCTAAAATTACTGATTATGCACTAAAAATAGAAAAATTTAGGAATATTGTTGCAACAAAAGAATATAATGTAACAATAAACGGATATAACAAGGTAATAAGTAACACAAATGAATTATTAGGAAGCCTTGACGGTGTTTATGGAGTAAAAACTGGATTTACAAATGGGGCAGGAAGGTGTTTAGTTACATCATGCAAAAGGGGAGAATTAGACATTATAACAATAGTTTTAGGAGCAGACACTAAAAAAATAAGAACAACAGATAGCATAAATTTAATAAATTATGCATATAAAAATTATAAGGTAATAAACATAGAAAATATAATAAATCAGAAATTTGAAGAATGGAAAAATATAAGAGAAAAAGCAATAATAGTTAATAAGGGCATATTAGAAAATGCAACAATTAAATTAGGTGAATTTAAATATACCAAAAGAGCCATAAGAAATGCAGATATAGATAATATTAATATAGAAGCAAACTGTTTAATGTACTTAGAAGCTCCGGTAGAAGCAAACAAAAAAATAGGAACATTAAAGGTAAAAGTGAGAGAGGAAACAATACAAACAATAGATATATTAGTAGAAAGAGCTATAAGAAAAAAAGAAATAAAAGATTATTTTTATCAAATTTTAAAGGTTATATATTGACTTTTGGCAATAAATTTGCTATTATAATTAATAGCTATGCGAAAGTAGCTCAGTTGGTAGAGTGCAACCTTGCCAAGGTTGATGTCGCGGGTTCGAGTCCCGTCTTTCGCTCCAAAAGTGCGATACGAAAGTATCGCAATAATTTATATAAAATAAAAGGCGACATAGCCAAGTGGTAAGGCACGAGTCTGCAAAACTCTGATCCCCGGTTCAAATCCGGGTGTCGCCTCCAAAAAATTCCCTACGTCCTATAAAAAGACGTAGGGTTTAAAACTATCTACAGCAAGGTTTATCAAAGCATTTACATGGTCTTTTATCCCATGGTTTATCACATGGTTTTTCTTCTGGTCTATCACAGTGTTTTTCACAAAAATCATCACAAGGTTTTTCACAAGTATTGTTTTCATGTTTATCACAAGGTTTTTTATGATGCATATCGCAAGGAGGACATTCTAATTTTATACCTTGCAAACATCTACCTTCATGCTTACAAGAAGTACATATTTTACAATGTTTTACCTCGTCAACCCAAATGACTATTTCATAAAATTTATTTGCACAAAGAGGACCAAAAACAAATTCACCGTGTTCATCAGTAAAAGTATGAGACACAGGTCTTCTTTCTTCTTTTCCACAATCATTAACAACTTCCACAAGTTTAACAACAGCATCACAAACTGGATTGTGACAGCTATCACTTACAACACCATAAATTACAGATCTATTATCTTCTGGTAATGTTATATCTAAGTCAAATTGCTTACCAGTAGCAAGTACACCATCTAACTTTATAACAGGGCACATATTTTTTTCGCATTCCATAAATTTATACTTCCTTTCTTTAAATTATAATATATTATATGATTACAACCTTAAGGACGTTCCTTTTTCCGACAAAATGTCACAAGAATGGATGTCTCCAAAGCGACAAATGCATTGAAAAAAGTTTAATGTTAATATATAATAAGCAGGAAAAATGAGTATATATATATGACAGTATATATGAAAGGAATGAATGGAAAAATGGATAATAGACCAATTGGAATGTTTGATTCAGGAGTTGGAGGGTTAACAGTATTTAAAGAGGTAAAAAAGCAATTGCCAAATGAAAATATAGTTTATTTAGGAGATACAAAAAGGTTTCCATATGGTAGTAAATCTAAAGAGAGTATAATAGAATTGACAAAACAAGGAATAGAGTTTTTAATAGGGCAAAATGTAAAATTAATAGTAATTGCATGTGGAACTGCTACTAGTCAGGCATTAGAAGAAGTAAAAAAGATATATTCGATACCAATAATAGGAATAATAAATTCTACAGTGGAATATTTGGAACATAAATATAGAGATAAAGAACCACAAATAGGTGTTATAGCTACAAAAGGAACTATAAGAAGCAATGGATGGCAAAATAAAATTGAGTTATTAATGCCAAAAGCAAAAATAAAAACAATGGGTTGCCCATTGCTAGCTCCAATGGCAGAAGAAGGATGGACTGATAATAAAATTGCTGAATTAACAGTAAAAGAGTATTTAAAAAACATTAAAAATGTCGATGCACTAATTTTAGGATGCACACATTATCCACTATTTCAAAAAATCATAAAAAGAGAAATGGGGAGAGGTGTTGAAATAATAAACACTGGCGAGAAAATAGCACAAAATCTAACTACATATTTGCAAGAAAATAATATTAATAGTGAAAATAAAGGGCAAGATATAATATATTTAACAGACACCGAATGTAATTTTATTCATGTGGCAGAAAAGCTTTTAGGTGATAAACATATAAGCGAAAAAGTACAGAAAGCAGATTATTTAAAAATTATAAGATAATAAGATGCATAAACTTTGATGAGAAGAATATATTTGTATTAACTTATGTTAGGAGGATATTTTTTATGTTTATTGTTCTTAACAAACAGAAAATATATTCATATTTAATTTCAATAGTTACAGTGTGCATGTTATTTGCATTTGCGAGTGGTATAAATGTAAACGAAAAGTCAATAATAACGTCGACAACAAGCAAGTTATTGCCTATATATAATGTAATTACAGATGAAAATAAGGTTGCTTTAACAATGAACTGTGCATGGAATGCGGATGATATAGATAGTATTTTAGGTACATTAGAAAAAAACAATGTAAAAATTACATTTTTTGTGGTTGGGGAGTGGGTAGATAAGTATCCAGAAGCGGTAAAGAAGATTCATGCAGCTGGGCATGAAATTGCTAACCATTCTAACAAGCATCCACATGTTAATAAGTTAAGTTTAGAAGAAAATATTAGTGAAATAAAACAGTGTAGCGAAAAGGTAAAAAATCTTACAGGAACTGAAACCGTACTGTACAGAGCTCCTTACGGAGAATACAATAATACAGTAATAAATGCGGCAAAAGAAGGAAATCATTTGGCAATACAGTGGAATTTAGACACATTAGATTATACAGGAATTGAAGGCCAGGATATGTGGCAAAGGCTACAAGATAAAATAAAAAGTGGCAGTATAATTTTAATGCACAATGGAACTAAACACACGGCAGATAGTTTAGAGGTGTTAATTAAAAATATAAATAATAAAGGACTAAAAATAGTTAAAGTTTCTGACCTAATATATAAAGAAAATTATATTATTGATAATAATGGAGCACAAAAACTAGTTAATGTATAAATGTAAATTAATGTGAAATAATAGAGTATATATAAGCATTAAGGAGATTTTTAAATGTTCTTTATTGGAATTATAAGTGAAGAGAAAAATGAGAAATATATAAAAGAGATGCTGAAACATAATATAAACAACAGTAATGTTATATTTATCAATGAAAAAAATATAGATAACATTAAAAATGTCAAATTTAAAATTATAGTTCTAAATAAAGAATTAATTAATAAAAATTTAGAAAGTATATTATTAAATGCAGAATATTTAATATTTAATTCAGATATTAATGTTAAATTAGTGGAAAACCTGAATTTAAAAGTAATAACATATGGGTTTAATTCAAAAGCGACAGTAACAGCTTCAAGCATTACAGAAGAAGAAATGCTTGTATGCATACAACGAAATATTGTAGATATGTATAACAATAAATTTGAATCGCAGGAAATTAATATAGAAAAAAATGAATTGTTAGATATATATGATAACATGTATATAATGTGTATTAAAATTCTATATGGAAAATATTGAAAAAAATGTAATTTTATGTAGACAAATTCAAAAAAATGTAGTATAATAATAAATGTGAGAGATATTTTTTAATATCATAACAAATAAGGGGAGGAAACCAAATTGAGTACAAATTATGAAGAAAATAACCACTTAACATTAGTGGGAAAAGTAACAAGTGATAAAGTATTTAGTCATGAAATATATGGAGAAAAATTTTACATATTTAATTTAAGTGTACCACGTTTAAGTGGTAGCGAAGACATTATACCAATAACGATATCAGAAAGACTATTGACAAATGCTGAACTAAAGATTAATGATAAAATCTCTATTGATGGACAATTTAGATCATATAATAGTTATCAAAATGAAAAGAGTAGATTAATACTTACAGTTTTTGCAAAAGATGTTCAATTTTTACCAAATCAAGAAGAAGAGATAACAGTTGGAAAAGATATTATATCTAACGAAGTTGTATTAGATGGATATTTATGCAAAAAACCAATATATAGAAAAACACCTTTTGGCAGAGAAATTTCGGATATATTATTAGCAGTAAATAGAGCATATAACAAATCAGATTATATACCATGTATAGCATGGGGAAGAACAGCAAGATTTTGTGAAAATCTAGAAGTTGGTACAGAATTAAGAGTAACTGGTAGAGTACAATCAAGAGAATATGAGAAAAAATATGAAGACGGAACTGTAGAAAAGAGAATAGCATATGAAGTTTCAGTATCAAATCTAGAAATACATAATAAAGAAAACAATGATGGAGAAGTAGAAGAAACAAACCAAGAAGCAATATAGAAAAAAAGCACCACAACGGTGCTTTTTAAATTTTTTTCTTTTCCTCTGGGATAACTATTTCTTCAGTTATTTTAGGCTTTGGTTTCTCGATTTCAATATAATCAGTAACAGGGGAGATGTTTAAATCACCATTGCCATTCACAATTTCTATATTTTTTTCATCATTCATTGTAACCACCACCATTAACAATATTTAAGCTTATAATAGCATAATAAAGCAAACAATGTCAATCTAAAGTAGACAGGTTTTATTTTATTTTTAAAGTTTGTCTATAATTTTTTTGTAAACATTTTCTAAAACCCATTTTTCATTTACAACAGTTTCTATATCATTTATATCAATCCATTTAACTCCACTATTTTCATCAGCTTTAATTTTTAGTAATTCATTTTCATCAACTTCTAAAAGATATGTTAAATTTAAATGCACATGAGAAGGCACATAATTGCCTCTTTTTACATGTCCATTAACACATATAATTTCTAAAGAAAATATATCATTCTTTAGAATTTTTACATTCTCAACACCAGTTTCTTCTTTTAATTCGCGTACAGCTGTTTTTAACAAATCAGATTCTCCATCAGCATGTCCACCAGTCCATGCCCATGACTTGTATATATTGTGATATATCATTAACACTTTTGTTCTATTTTTGTTCACAGCCCAAGAAGAAGCAGTGAAGTGACCAAATTCATTTTTTCGTGTTAAAACATCATCAAATTTATTTATATATTGCAACATTACATGTTTATCATTAGCCTCTTGCTCATTATAAGGTATATATTGTTCTATTTGTTCTTTTAAATTCAAAATATCATTTCTCATGTTATTACCTCACCTTCGATTTTCAAAATTTCCTATGTTTTTTATATTTTTACACTCTTTTTTACCATATTATAAATCCACCTTTACATTTTTTTCTTTTTATTTCGTTTGTGTTTATTGTAACATAAACAATAAAAAATTTATATAAATCAGACACAACTTTTTCAAGTTTTGCTAGAAATCTGATAGAAAAATTAATCGTATTTTTAATCAGAAGTTATTCTTATAAAATCCTCTGTTTATCTATTGCTATAAAACTTATTTTCATTTTTAAAAGAAACAGAGTTTACGACCATATGATTGTGTATATTATCTGTATTTAAGGGAGTTGTAACTGCAAATTGTATGTTGTAGTCTATACAAATACAATTCTACCAATATGAAATATTTTACAAATATCTTCGGTTGTATAAATTATTGGCATTGGTTTTTCTTTTAACTTTGTTGTATTCATAAGCAATCCCACTTTCGTTTGTACATTTTGAAAAGCTACCATCCATTGACATTATTTCTTGAAAATTATATAATATAAATATAGTTTAAAAATATTTGATATATCTTTGCGAAATATTATAGTAACTCAACTATTGCAAATATATAATATATTTTTGCTAAAGTCAACTAGTTTTCTAAAATTTTGTAAAATTTTTTATGAGGTGTGAAATGATTAGAGAAGAAAAAATTGAATTTACTACGAAATGGTGTAAATATAGCAAATATGTGATTGAAAAGAAAGATGATAAATACTACATACTTCCAGATAAAAATGCGAAACCAAGTACATATGATCCATTTGAAATAAAAAATCAAATATTAAAGGATTTATTAGTAATAGGAAAAGAATCAGTTGATAATGAAATGTTTAAATTGGGAAATAAAGAAGTATCAAATGAGGCTTTAAGTAAAATTGAAAAATTTCAAAAGTTAGTTCTTGAATTTGTTAATAACTATGGATTATTAGGTAATTTTAGATTTTTACCAGAAAGCTATGAATTTATGGATAACGGAGAGCTTCCTGTTAATTTAGGATATAATACTTCTATCAATGCATTAGATTTTGAAAAAAAGTATTTTTGGAAAGACTCACAAATAGATTGGACTAGTACAATGAAATCAAATGATTATCAAAGAAATACTGGACTTGATAATATCTTTAAACAGACTGAAGGTGACAGACTTGATGATATTGTTTTTTCTAAAAATTATGCAGAAACAATTTCAGAGATTATTAATTTTGCTACTATTATATACAATAAAAAGCTTTTAATTTGTGCCTACCTTTATGATGATGTATCAGATGATATTAGGCAACTATATCAAGAAAGTATTACTGGAGATAGTTTAAAAAAGCCTAGTATTTCATATGTAGCTGAAGATAGACAAATAAAATTCAAATGGAACTTTATGTCGTTAAGCGAAATAATAGAAACTATTTTATTATTAAATGAAACTTCTGGAAGAACAGAAGTAAAACTATGCAAACATTGTGGTAAACCATTTATTGCAGAAAATATTAAGTCTGAATATGACACTATACAATGTAGAAATAGAGAAAATATAAATAAGAGTAGACAAAAGAAAAATAATTATATTAAATAGATTTATGTTATTTGGAGGTTGAAAATGGAAAACAATCTAATAAATGCAGAATACGATAATTTTATTGTTGAAATTAAAAATAAAATACGAAAAAGTCAATATGAAGCTATGAAGGCTGTAAATACAACACTAATTAACTTGTATTGGGGAATTGGAGAAGAAATATATAATCAACAGCAAGAAAAAGGCTGGGGAAAATCAATTGTTGAAGTTTTATCAAAGGAAATTCAAAAAGAATTTCCAGAAGTAAAGGGATTTTCTGCAAGCAATTTATGGAGAATGAGAAATTTTTATCTTACATACAAAGATATAGAAAATCTCGCACCACTCGTGCGAGAAATTAGTTGGACTAAAAATATTGTTATAACAGAAAAATGTAAAGATAATCTTGAAAGAGAATTTTATATAAAAATGACAAAAAAATATGGTTGGTCAAAAGATGTACTAATTAACCATATTGAAAATAAATCTTATGAAAAATATTTAATTAATCAGACAAATTTTGATGAAACTTTACCTGAAAAATATGTAAATCAAGCTAAACTTGCAGTAAAAGATGAATATATATTTGATATAATGGAACTATCTGAACAACATTCAGAAAGAGAATTAGAAAGAGCTTTAGTTGATAATATTAAGGATTTTCTTGGAGAAATGGGTGGAAACTTTGCATTTATGGGAAATCAATATCATCTAAATGTTGATGGAAATGATTTTTATATTGATTTACTTCTATATCATAGAAGTTTAAAGAGTTTAGTTGCAATAGAATTAAAAATAGGCGAATTCAAACCAGAATATGTTGGTCAATTACAATTTTATTTAACAGTATTAGATAAACAGGTTAAAATGGAAAGTGAAAATCCATCAATTGGTATTATAATTTGTAAAGAAAAAAATAGGACTGTTGTAGAATATGCTTTAAGTAATAGTGACAAACCTATTGGGGTTGCAACATATAAAATTCATGATTCTTTACCAGAGCAAATGAAAGATTTATTACCATCTCCTGAAGAAATAAAGAAAAGATTAGAAGGATTAGATAATGAAAATTAGATGTTTAAATTGTAATGATATAATTGAATCAAAAGACTTACACGATTGCATAAGTTGCAAATGTGGAGCTTGTTCAATAGATGGTGGTAAGCAATATACGAGAATAGGTGGAAATTTTAAATACATTAATTGCATAAATGAAGATGGTACAGAAGAACCATTAATAAAAAATAATGCTAAGGTAATTGAAGCAGAAAAAAGATTTTTAAATAAAGAGGTTTAATATGGAATTAAAAGATTTAGAAAAAGAAATTGAAAATATTAAAATTAGAAATGCAAGAGTTGAATTAGATAAAAAGTGGGAAACTTGTTGGACTAGGAAAATATGTATTTGCGTATTAACATATATCGTTGTAATTGCTTATTCATACATAGTAAGAAATTACTCTAATATACTATTAAGCTCATTAGTTCCTGTTATTGGCTTTACACTATCGACATTATCGTTAAAATATATAAGAAAAATATGGGAGAAAAATATTAAATAAATACTTAATTTAAAAAAAAATACATTAAAATAATAATGGAGTTTATAATGATTGATGTAGTAGAAATAACAATAAATGAATTTAAGGAAAATATCTATGATAAATATATTAAACTATTTCCAAAAGATGAACAAAGAAACTGGGGAAAAATAGAAAAAACTTATAAAGATGGAATTGAAAAATTTTATAAAATCATATTAAAAGACATGACTATTGGATTTTTTATGCTGGAAAAATTGAGTGACAATTATCCATTTTATATAGATTACTTTGCTATATTTAATGAATTTCAAAACGAAGGATATGGAACAAAAGCTATGCAAATTCTAGGAAATAAGATTACTGATGGTAAGGGACTAATTGCAGAAATTGAAAAAGAAAATATAAACAATCCAATTACTATAAAAAGATTTGAATTTTATCAAAGACTTGGATTTAATAAGATTGGATCTGAATATTTACTGTATGATGTATTATATACACCAATAATAAATATAAATAAGAATATTGATAAAAGAAATATGGATATTATCTTTTTTGATTACTACAAAACTAATTGTGGAGAGCTGGATGTAAAAACTAAATGTAAAATTATTAAATAAGATATATGGAGAAAACTATGGATGAAAGTAGATTAAATCATTCACTAGCTGTTGCTAGAAAAATGGTTGAAATAGGAAAAGAATACAACTTAAATGATAGTGAATTACAAGATTTATTTGTATTAGGATTTAATCATGATATTGGTTATGAATATGGAAACAATTCTAATCATGCACATATTGGCGAAGAAATATTAAAAAGAAATAATTATAAGTATTGGAAAGAAATTTATTATCATGGCAATATAAACACAGAGTACACATCACTGTTTTTAACAATATTAAATAAGGCAGATATGCAGGTTGATAAATATGGTAATGATGTTGGTTATACCAAAAGACTTGAAGATATCAAAAGTAGATATGGAGAAAATTCTACAACTTATCAGAATGCTAAAACATTAATATTAAATTTAAGGAGTGAAAATCAATGCTAAATGAATATATAATTGTAACAACATTTTGTGATAAGGAAGAAATAGCAAATAAAATTGTAGATACATTACTAGAAAAAAGATTAGTAGCTGGATGTCAACTTTCTAAAGTTCATTCCAAATATTGGTGGAATAATGAATTGGAAGAATGTGATGAATATAAATTAGAGTTTAGAACAAAAGAAAGTTTATTTGTTGAAATAGAAAATGAAATAAAAAAAATACATGATTATGAAACAGCTGAAATTTCCTACACTGAAATAAAAGACGGAAGCCAAGATTTTTTTAAATGGATAGATAACAATATATGTTAAAATTATTTAGAAGACTATTCAAAATAGTATTTGTGAGGGTATAAATGGAAATAAAAAGATTTAGTTTAAGTAAAGAAGAACTGAATTTTATAATTGATATACATTTTAATCATTGGGTTAAGTATAATCCTAAAATGATAAAAGATAATACAATATATAAATTTTCTCAGTTATATACCAAAAATCAATTACCTTTTGGAATTGCTTTACTGGATGAAAATAAAAATATAGTTGGCTTTTGTGTATTCAAAATAGAGAACTTAAAGAAATATCCAGAAATCTATCATTGGATATCAGATGTTATGATATTAGAACAATATCGAGGCAAAGGATATGGGAAATTATTGTTGTATTATGGAGAAAGAATATTAAAAGATTTAGGTTATGATACAATTTATGTATGGACAGACCAAGCTCCAGATTTTTATAAAAAACTAGGTTTTATATATAAGCAAGAAGTTGAGAAAAATGAAGGTGGATATGGAAAGTTATTTTATAAAAAAATATAAATGTAAACCCCCTCTCTCGTAATGAGTGAGGGGGAAAACTGAATTCTCAGTTTTTTGGGTCGGATTATTCGAACTGGTGCGTGCCTGCGAATTCTTCGCGGCCGATTCTGTATCCCTTGAACTGACTTTCGTCACTTACCAGGAAAACATCTCCTTCTTCGAGATTGCAGGGCGTTTCGGGGTCCCATTCGTTGAAGCACGTCACACCTGCCTCAATCATTTCCTCAGTGATAACGATGACGCGACGTCCCGATTCACCAGGTGCGATTGCAGGGCGTACTTCAGATGCAACATCGAGCAACGGTTTCAACTCCGCCATCTGCTCTTCCGACAGGTTGGAAAGATCATACGGCTTCCTAAGAAGCTTTTCGATTTTATGCTCGCCAGGAGCATAGATGTCGTACTTTCCGCCGATCAGGACCTTGCCGTCGATTATACGAACTACCACAGTCCTATCATCATCATAGGTGCAACCCTGAGGTGCTTCCTTAGTGACGATAACAGTTTTGCCATCCGCGTTGTGCCAGATGACATCTTTGAGGTTACCGAGATCTTTCACCTGACCAAGACCGATGGTGATAACCTCGATTTTCCGTGCTCCTACTACCGTACCCATTTCGAAAATCTTATTGTTTGCCATTTTTGTATCCTCCTTAAGAATTTATTTTTTTGTTTATGGCATACCAACCCTTGTTCAGACCCAATGATGACTTAAGGGCCTATAATCAAAAGATTGATAATTATATTATACCACAATTAACATAAAATGTCAAAAATTATCGTTCTCTCAACTTTTTCTTGCTAATTATCTTTTGAAATTCCGTTTAAAGCTTAAAAACAGAATTAAGTTTGTG